>Ga0209091_10000068_pt1 | contig 99441 bp, 93 predicted proteins | sample ArcticOcean_MG_C_6_FD_187438 | JGI IMG/M metagenome (GOLD analysis project Ga0209091, IMG submission 187438) | Marine microbial communities from western Arctic Ocean - ArcticOcean_MG_CB8_128 (SPAdes) (version 2) | ecosystem: Environmental > Aquatic > Marine > Oceanic | place: Arctic Ocean...
GCGGAGAGACAGGGACTCGAACCCTGGCGACAGTTACCCGTCGACAGATTAGCAATCTGCTCCATTACCACTCTGGCACCTCTCCTAATAATGGAAAGCAAAAGTAAGTGTTCCCTAATAACAAAACAATCTTTTTTATTATAATTATTCAGGGTATTCTATCCTAAGCTGATAAACATTAATTAATTTCTTAAATAAGACTTTCTTAACTTTTTCTATTTCGAATAAAGTAATATTAGAGGCATTAAATTGTTGCTCCTTCATTTTACCATCGATTACTTTCTCAATAAATCCTTGCAATTGATTAACATCTGGATTCTTTAAGCTTTTAGAGGCAGCTTCTACAGAATCTGCCATCATTAAAATTACCGTTTCTTTTGAAAAAGGCTTAGGACCATGATATTGAAAATCTTTTATATTGGTGTTCTCTCCGTCTAATTCTTCTTGTTTCTTATAAAAATAATATACAGTCGAAGTACCATGGTGAGTTCTTATAAAATCAATTACTCTATCTGGGATATTATTTTTTTGGGCTATAATAATTCCATCTAAGACATGATCGATAATTATTTCAGCACTTTGCTTAGGCGATAATTCATCATGAGGAGAAACCATTCCAATTTGATTTTCAGAATAGTATGCAGGGTTCTTTAATTTACCTATATCATGGTATAGAGCACCCACTCTAACCAAAAGTGTATTAGCTCCAATCTCGTTAGCTGCAGCTTCTGCCAGATTGGCAACTTGAAGAGAATGATTAAAAGTGCCTGGAGCCTTGTCTGAAAGTTCTTTTAGTAATCTAGAATTTGTGTCCGAAAGTTCTAAGAGCGACACATCTGATACCAAACCGAATATTTTTTCAGAAATATAAATCAAGGGTTGAACAAAAAGCATTAATAAACCATTCAATAAAAACAAGGCTATGACACCAAGATCAATCTTTAACAAAGTACCTTCTTGTATAGTGGTAAACGCAACATACCCTATTAAGTAAACTAATACGATTTGACCAACAGAAATAAATAAATTAGCACGCTTGTAAAGTCTTGTTACTGTTTGAATAGTAATGATTCCAGCAAGAATTTGAAGAAATACAAATTCAAAGCTATTTGGAACTAGAAATCCTATTAATAATACAGTAAGTACGTGGGTAAAAAGTCCTAAACGTGCATCAAAAAAAGCTTTAATAATTAAAGGTAGAATACATAGCGGCATTGCAAAAACATAAGCCGTATCATATTTGATGATTAAAGTAGTTGCCACAATAACAGAAACTATATTGAAAAAAATAAACGTCAACTTTCTATTGTTCACAAAAATGGAGGGACGGTACTTGTCTAAAAAAAGAAGAAGTAAGGAAAAAGTTAATAAAATTAAAATAGAATAGCCTCCCAATATCCATATTGAATTTTGATCGTCATCTTTTTGTAATGAAAATTCTTTCCGTAGGGAGCTTAAAACTTCAAAATTCTCTTCATCTACCGCTTCTCCTTCAGCAATAATTAATTCACCCATTGAAATTATACCTCTAGATAAGGATAGACTATTTAATGCTTCTTTTTCTGCGTTTTGTCCAAAAGTTTTGTCAGGTAGGACATTAGGAGTTATTAGCTCAAAAAAGAGATTGTTAAATACTTCTGAATAAATTAAAAATTCTGAGTCAGAAAGCCACAAAGCTAATTTTTCAAAAAGAGTATCAGACTTAAATAATTGATCAATAGTAAGAGTAATTTCTATATTATCTTGAATAAGAAGTATTGATGTATTTCCCTGGTGAATGTAATTTGGTGGTAAAACTCCGTATTTATAAATTCTATTCAAAATAGCTTCACCAAAATAATAAAGACTATCAGAAATAATAGGATTTTTAATGTCAGAGAAAAATCGATTAAATTCATCTGAATATCTACTTAAAACAGCCCCCTTAACCTTAAGGTCACTTCTCAAATAAGGTTTTAATGATCTTAAAGCTTCTTCCCTATCTGCTTTTATTTCTACCTCTGACTTTAATATAGAAAACTCAAAAGGGGCATAATAGGTTGGATACTGCCAAGCCCTACCTTTTTGAAACTCGTATTTGAATTGACCTCCTAAAGGAAAAAGATATAGAATCAGAATTGAACTAGATAATATAAGTAAGGACTTATATATTATATTTTGTTGCGATATTATATATTTCCAAAAGGACTTCACTGTTACTATTTGTTTTTCAAAACTACACAATCTAAATGTGAAGTTGGCTATTTTGATAGTAGTTCAATGTTTTAAGGACTTAAAATCCTTATTTTTGTGATTCACTAAAATGTGTAACTAGTTTTTGTTAAAAATAATATTTTGGAATACGGCATTTGTCATTTAAGTATCGTTCCGATGCGAAAAGAAAATAACCATCGAAGTGAAATGGTCTCACAACTTCTCTATGGTGACTGTTTTAAGATTATTGGAACTAAAAAAGAGTGGCTTCAAATCACTACCCTTATAGATTCTTATACCGGATGGATTGACAATAAACAAAGTCATGCAATCGAAGAGTCCATTGCAAAAAAAGTGGGAGTAGAAACCCCAAGTTATGCAACTCAGCTTATTGATTATTTGGAAACCCAAAACAATGAATTAATCGCTTTGGTATTAGGAAGTAATGTGAAGGCTAGTTCTCATTTAAAACATATCTATCAAGGATCTCAAACTACTGGTAAAAAAGAAAAAAGCAACTTACTTAAAATAGCTTCTTTGTACTTAAACACACCATATTTATGGGGTGGGAAAACTCCCATGGGGATTGATTGCTCTGGACTTACCCAAATGACCTATAGAATTAATGGCTACAATATCCCAAGAGATGCATCACAGCAGTCATTACTTGGCGAAACTCTTAGTTTTATTGATGAAAGTGAGCCGGGTGACCTTGCATTTTTTGATGATGATGAAGGAAATATAATACATGTAGGATTACTTCTTCAAAATCATCATATTTTACATGCACATGGCAATGTTAGAATTGACCGTGTAGATCAAACAGGCATCTATAATATTGAGACTCAACAACACTCTCATAAATTAAGGATAATTAAAAAGGTAATATAAAAAAACCCTCACATAGAGGGCTTTTTTATGATGTGGTAAAATTAATCGTTATTCTAATAATTTTTTCATATTCTTATATCCTTCTGTATTTCCCAATGTTCCATAAATATTCATTAAAGTATTAATAGCACCATCATTTTTAGGACTTATTGAAATGAGTTTTTCTAATATAGGAACGCATTCTTTATAAAGATCGTCAAGTTTTTTAGTCAAAACATTGTATCGCTTATTATCTGCAGAGCTTCGACCTAATCCCTCCATCTCTTCTCTAATTGGACTTTCAGATTCTAAAATAAGAGAAACTAAATTTAAATAACTTGATTCAAAATTTTCATCAAGTTCAATTGCTTTTTCATAATAATCTCTGGCACTTTCTACATGACCAGCTTTTGCATTTACTACACCAATATTATAATAAAGAGTAGCATTATTTGGATCTTGTTCAATAGCCTGTTTCATTAAACCCTCAAAACGTTCGTTTTGATTTAAACCAAGGTAAAGGTTTGCTTCTGACAAAATAAGATTTAAATCTTTTGGATCATCTTTTCTTGCTTCTTTAACAGCTGCCATTGCTTTTTCATTATCTCCTAACTGAACATATATTAAAGCGATGTTTTTTATGATTTCAGGAAGCTTTGATTCAGTACTTTCTTCTCTAAAATCTGAATAATCATTTGTTTTTTTATAAAGGTCAAATTCAGATTCAGTAAGCTCAACATCTTCTCCTGTTGCAACAGATTTGGCTAAATATTGTTTTGTGATTCCGTCATAATTAATTTCTTTTAACTTTAGGTAGTATGATAAAGAGATTTCAAATTCAGTGGCATTCACAGCACTAGAAGCTGCATAATACAAATAGTCCTTGTTAACTTCAGGATTTATTTGATATGCTAAATATAATTTAACCGCCGCTTCACTGAAACGTTTTTCAGCATTATCTTCAATAGCACTATTAACAATATCTGAAGTTAATAACTGCACTTGATTGTCATAATTAGCATTAACACCGTTAGCAGCTTTAAAGGCAGTAAATTTTTCAAAAGCAGCAGAAAAATTTTTATTTGCTTGATCAATTTGAGCTTCTAAATAAGTCTTCTTATTCAAATTTTTAGCGTCTGCAACTTCAAATAAAGAAGCACTAGACTTCAATAAATCTGTTGCACCTTGAATATCTCCAGCATTAAATAATTTAGTTGCTTTTTTAATCTCTTTTTTCTGTCCAAAAGAAAAAGTGACAAATAAAATAAAAATTAAGGTTATGTTTTTTTTCATCGTATAGTTATAATTGTTATGAAATATTATTCAATAATAGTGCCATCATCATTTTCAGCGTCAGGAACATCTTCGATAGGGTCATCATCTTTCATTACTTTTGCAACAGCTGCAATAGTGTCATTCCCTTTTAAATTAATTAAACGCACTCCTTGTGTTGCCCTACCCATTACTCTGAGGCTAGCTACTTCCATTCGTATAGCAATGCCTGATTTATTAATAATCATGAGATCATCAGTATCTGTGACTGTTTTAATAGAAACTAACTTTCCAGTCTTGTCGGTGATAGAAATTGTTTTTACGCCTTTTCCACCTCGGTTTGTAATTCTATAATCTTCGAGACTTGAGCGTTTCCCGTAGCCATTTTCTGAAACCACCAAAATATTTGCCTCCATATCATTTACGGCAATCATTCCTACTACTTCATCTTTTGCGTCTGCTAAAGTAATTCCACGAACTCCTGATGCACCACGACCCATTGGGCGTGTTTTACTTTCTTCAAAACGAATAGCTTTTCCTGATTTAACAGCCAACATAACCTGACTATTACCGTTGGTTAATTTAGCTTCCAAAAGTTCATCATCGTCTTTTATAGTAATAGCGTTTATTCCATTTGCTCGAGGACGTGAATATTGTTCTAAAGAAGTTTTCTTCACTTGTCCTTTCTTAGTGGCCATTATCACGTAATGATTATTTATGTATTCTTCGTCCTTTAAATCTTGAGTACAAATAAAAGCCTGAACTTTATCATCTTGCTCAATATTAATCAAATTCTGAATGGCACGACCCTTAGCTGTCTTAGAGCCTTCAGGTATTTCATAAACCCGCATCCAAAAACATTTTCCTTTTTGGGTAAAAAACAACATATATTGGTGATTGGTTCCAACAAATAAATCTTGAAGGAAGTCTTCATCTCGAGTTGTTGATGCTTTTTGACCAACCCCACCTCTATTTTGTGTTTTATATTCTGTTAAAGGAGTTCTTTTAATATATCCTGCATGAGAAATAGTTATAACTACATTATCATCCGGAATCATATCTTCCATACTAAATTCTCCTCCAGCATATTCAATTATTGAGCGACGCTCATCCCCATACTTTTCTTTTATCTCAAGTAGCTCATCTTTGATGATGGTCATTCTTCGATCTTTTTTATCTAAAATGTCCTTTAAATCTGAAATAGTAATTAATAAAGCATCGAATTCTGAACGAAGTTTATTTTGTTCAAGACCAGTAAGTTGTCTTAGACGCATTTCAACAATGGCTTTAGCCTGAATTTCAGTAAGCTCAAAGCGTTTAATTAAATTTTCACGCGCTAAATCTGGACTATCAGATGCTCTAATAATAGAAATAACTTCATCAATATTGTCTGATGCTATAATTAACCCTTCTAAAATATGTGCACGCTCTTCTGCTTTTCGAAGTTCGAATTTAGTTCTTCTTACTACCACATCATGACGGTGCTCAACAAAATGAAGAATCATTTCTTTAAGATTCAACAACTGTGGACGTCCTTTTACCAATGCAATATTATTAACACTAAAAGAAGATTGTAGGGCAGTGTATTTATATAGCTTGTTTAAAACAATATTAGGAATTGCATCTCGCTTCAGGATATAAACGACACGCATTCCATTTCTGTCTGACTCATCTCGAATAGAACTAATACCCTCGATTTTTTTATCATTGACCATCTCTGCGGTCTTACGAATCATTTCAGCTTTATTTACTTGATAAGGAATTTCAGTGACAATAATGCATTCACGTCCCTTAACCTCTTCAATATTAGCTTTCGCTCTAATCACTACTCTTCCCCTTCCAGTGAGAAAAGCCTCACGAACCCCCTCATAACCATAGATAGTTCCTCCTGTAGGAAAATCAGGAGCTTTAATTGTTTGGATTAACTGTTCAATTGTGATGTCGTTATCATCAATAAATTGAATAGTTCCATCAATTACCTCTGTTAAATTGTGTGGTGGCATGTTGGTAGCCATTCCAACAGCAATTCCAGAAGTTCCATTTATCAATAAATTAGGAACACGTGTAGGCAAAACAGTTGGTTCCTTTAAAGTATCATCAAAATTCAGTTGTAAATCAACTGTTTCCTTGTCGATATCTGCCATTAAATCTTCTGAAATCTTACGCATACGCGCCTCTGTATATCTCATAGCAGCTGGACTATCACCATCAACTGATCCAAAATTACCTTGCCCGTCAACCAATAAATATCGTAAACTCCACTCTTGTGCCATACGAACCATAGTGTCATAGACAGAACTGTCACCGTGGGGGTGATACTTACCTAATACTTCTCCAACAATTCGTGCAGATTTTTTATAAGCTGTATTCGAACGAATACCCAGCTCATGCATGCCAAAAAGAACGCGACGATGAACGGGTTTCAAGCCGTCTCTAACATCAGGCAGGGCACGTGACACTATGACAGACATTGAATAGTCAATGTAAGCCGACTTCATTTCATCCTCAATATTAATTGGAATAATCTTATCTATTTCGCTCATATAATATATTTATATAAAGGCTAAAATAAGGAAACACAACACAAAAAATAGCATATTACAGCCTGATAATTATTAAAATTATCAACATTAAATTTACCCCTTTTTTTCATAAATATTTAGCGCTAGCCTTTTGAAGTCTTAATAATTTTTTGTCTATTAGCATAGATCATTAAACATTGGTCTGCTTTTTGAGATAAGTTTAAAAAAATATAAAGTTATGGATGATAATTTTTCACCACGTGTAAAAGATGTGATTGCGTTCAGTAAAGAAGAAGCACTTCGCTTGGGCCACAGTTTTATTGGTACCGAACATTTGATGCTTGGGATTTTAAGAGATGGTGGAGGAAAAGCAATTGATATTTTTAACGCTGTTGAAGTTAATCTAGAGGAATTAAGACGCAAAGTTGAAATACTAAATCCTGCGGCACTTAACGACACACAACTACTTAATGATAAAAAAAATCTTCATTTAACGAGACAGGCTGAACGAGCTCTAAAAACGACTTTTTTAGAGGCAAAGCTGTTTCAAAGTGAATTGATCAATACTGTACATTTATTGCTTTGTATTCTAAGAAATGAAAATGATCCAACAACAAAATTATTGACAAAATTAAATGTAGATTATGATGTAGTAAAGGAACAATTCAAATTAATGATGGCAAATGATACAGATAATTATCAAGACATTGAGGCTACATCTTTTCCTGATGAAAAAAGTAATGAAGGAGAAGATAAAGAAAATTTATTTACACCTACTTCTGAACGTAAAAATCAAAAGAAATCAAAAACACCTGTTCTAGATAACTTTGGTCGTGATATCACCGTATTGGCCGAACAAGATAAATTAGACCCTGTTGTTGGTAGAGAAAAAGAAATTGAACGAGTTTCTCAAATATTAAGCAGGAGAAAGAAAAACAATCCGCTTTTAATTGGAGAACCAGGAGTAGGTAAATCTGCTATTGCAGAAGGGCTTGCTCTGCGTATAATTCAAAAAAGAGTATCAAGAGTTTTATACAATAAACGAGTAGTGACATTAGACCTTGCTAGTTTAGTTGCTGGTACAAAGTACCGTGGTCAGTTTGAAGAACGTATGAAAGCTGTTATGAATGAGCTTGAAAAAAATGAAAATATCATTTTATTTATTGATGAAATACACACTATTGTTGGAGCGGGAGGTGCTACAGGAAGTTTAGATGCTTCCAATATGTTTAAACCTGCACTAGCACGAGGAGAACTTCAATGTATTGGTGCAACAACCTTAGATGAGTACCGCCAACACATTGAAAAAGACGGTGCTTTAGAAAGGCGTTTTCAAAAAGTTCTGGTTGAAGAAACTTCCCCAGAAGAAACTCTTGAAATACTTGAAAACATTAAAGAACAGTATGAAATTCATCACAACGTAAATTATACACATGAATCATTAAAAGCTTGTGTAGATCTTACCAGTCGTTATATGTCAGATCGTTTCTTACCTGATAAAGCCATTGATGCTCTCGATGAAGCTGGCTCGCGAGTAAATATCAAGAACATGAGTGTGCCTAAAGAAATTGTTGATCTTGAAAAGCAACTTGAAGAGGTAAGAGAATCAAAAAACACCGTTGTTAAAAAACAAAAATATGAAGAGGCTGCAAAACTAAGAGATGATGAAAAACGCGTAGAACGTTTGTTAATTGAAGCACAAGAACGCTGGCAAGAAGATTCTAAGCTTAATAGAGTAACAGTAAACGAAGACAATATCGCAGATGTTGTTTCTATGATGACTAATGTTCCTGTTAACAAAATCGTAAAGTCTGAAAAAAATAAACTTTCAAAACTCTCTGGGTTAATTGGTAAAAAACTAATTGGTCAAAAAGATGCAATTGAAAAGGTGGTGAAGGCTATTCAACGAAATCGTGCTGGACTCAAAGCACCGGACAAGCCCATAGGATCTTTTATATTCTTAGGTCAAACAGGAGTTGGTAAAACACAATTAGCTAAAATACTTGCCTCAGAAATATTTGAGTCTGAAGAAAATTTGATTCGAATAGATATGAGTGAATATATGGAAAAATTTGCTGTTTCACGGCTAGTTGGAGCACCTCCTGGATATGTGGGATATGAAGAGGGAGGACAATTAAGCGAGAAAGTTAGACGTAGACCCTATTCTGTGATACTTTTAGATGAAGTTGAAAAAGCGCATCCAGATATTTTCAATATGTTACTTCAAGTGCTAGATGATGGCTTTTTAACTGATAGTTTGGGAAGAAAAGTTGATTTCCAAAACACCATTATTATAATGACCTCCAATATTGGAGCTCGTCAAGTAAAAGATTTTGGTTCTGGACTAGGATTTGAAACCGCTTCACAAAAAGCACAATCTTCAGAAATCGAAAAAGGAGTTATTCAAAAAGAATTAAAAAAAACCTTTTCACCAGAATTCTTGAACAGAATTGATGATATTGTTATTTTCAACGCCCTAGAGCCAAAAGACATCCGTTTAATTGTAGATATTGAACTCGTTAAGCTTATTGAGCGTGTTCAGAAACTAAGTTATGAAATTTCAGTAACAGATTCAGCTAAAGATTTTATTGCCGAAAAAGGATATGACAGTAAATTTGGTGCCAGACCACTAAACAGGGCAATTCAAAAGCATGTAGAGGATTTGATAGCTGAAAATGTTGTGAATAATACCCTTAAAGAACAAGACAAAATAATTATTGACAAAAATAAAAAAGAAGATGCTCTCAAGCTTGAGGTTACTAGAAAAACAGAAATACCTTCCTGAAATTTTCTCCTTTAATAATTAGCTATTTTTGATCTACTATTTATCATTTTTATTTTTATTTTAAAAATTATTTGTTGCGAATTCATTTGACTATTTTTGCACTTATTTAAATAATTAAATGTTTACTAACATTTGAATTTTAACTAAAATCATATGAAGGTTTTAAAGTTTGGTGGTACCTCGGTTGCTAATTCTGAAAGTTTAGAACACGTAGTTGAGATTATAAAAAGTTTAACTGATCAAAAGATAATTGTCGTTGTTTCTGCATTAAGTGGGATAACCAATCTCCTGGATGAAATGGCACATATGGCTAGTAAAGGAAATGATAATTATAAAAATCACTTGTCCAAGATTGAAGAAAGACACCTAGGCATTATTACCTCTTTTATTTCCATTAACAAGCAAAGTGAAATCATTAGCTTTTTAAAATCAAATTTAAACGATTTAGAAGCTATTTTAGAATCTATCTGTAATCTAAAAGAGCTTACCTCAAAGAGTCATTCTAAAATAACGAGTTATGGTGAGATTCTTTCTAGTGTCCTTATCAATGAAGTGTTGAAAAATAGCGGAATTAACTCGAGTCTAAAAGACGCCCGTGAATTAATATTCACCAGTGAAGTTAATGAAAAAGAAGTTGTAAACCATTCTAAAAGTCAAGCACAAACAAACTCAATTCTATCTAAAGTCACTTCTAAAGTTACACTCGTACCTGGATTTATTGCTTCAGACAAAGACGGTAATATAACTACTCTTGGGAGAGGCGGTTCTGATTATACCGCAGCTTTACTTGCGAATTATATTGATGCAACTTCTTTAGAAATATGGACAGATGTGAGCGGAATGTTCACAGCTCACCCTAAATTAGTTGCACAAGCACAGCCCATTCCTAAGCTATCTTATCAAGAAGCCATGGAACTTTCACATTTTGGCGCAAAGGTTATATTCCCTCCTACTCTTCAGCCTATTATTGAAAAGAAAATACCTTTACTCATAAAAAATACTTTTGATTCTAATGCCGCTGGAACTATTATTAATTCAAATGGAACTAATAAAGAAAATAATGGATCAATAGTAAAAGGTGTAAGTCACATTGAGAATGTAGCACTAATTAGCCTTGAAGGAAGTGGAATGATTGGTATTCCTGGATTTTCAAAACGTTTGTTTGAATGTTTATCATTAAAAAAAATTAATATTATTATGATTACTCAAGCATCATCTGAACACTCTATTTGCTTAGGTGTTCGCTCTGAAGATGCCGAAATTGCAAAAAAAGTTATTGATGAACATTTTGCTTTTGAAATTTCTTTAAATAAAGTAGCCCCTGCAGTTTTAGAATCTAATATGACAAATATTGCTGTTGTTGGTGATCGAATGAAAGACCATCAGGGAATTAGCGGAAAATTATTTAGTAGCCTAGGAGCTAATAATATTAATATTAGAGCTATTGCTCAAGGTGCATCTGAAAGGAATATATCGATTATAATCACTAAAAAAAATACTCAAAAAGCTCTAAACACAATTCATGAGAGTTTTTTTGAAGAACAATCCAAAGAACTAAATTTATTTATAACTGGTGTTGGGAATGTTGGAGGAAAATTAATTGAACAAATTAACAACCAAAAGGCTTACTTATTGGAGCACTTAAGTTTAAAAATTCGTGTTATAGCGCTATCTAATTCTAAGAAAATGCTTTTAAATAACGAGCACATAGAGTTAGATAACTGGAAGGAACAATTAAAAAAAAGTTCTGTTAATGCGGATAGAGAAGTTTTTTTCAACTATATCAAGACTCTCAACTTACGAAATAGTATTTTTGTGGATAATACTGCAAATGAAAAGATTGCAAATGAATACGGTCGATACTTAGCTCATAACATAGGAGTTGTAACATGTAATAAAATTGCCTGTGCAAGCTCTTTGATGAATTATAACGACCTTAAAAAAACAGCTAGAAGATTTGGAACACCCTTTTTATTCGAAACTAATGTAGGAGCAGGATTACCTGTTATTGATACTTTAAATAATCTAATAGCCTCAGGGGATGAAATTTTAAAAATTCAAGCTATACTATCTGGAAGTTTAAATTTTGTGTTTAATAATTTTACTCGTGAAACACTATTTAAAGATATTGTACAAAAAGCTCAAGAAGAAGGTTATACAGAGCCGGATCCTAAGATTGACTTGAGTGGTATTGACGTGGCTAGAAAAATATTGATTTTAGCACGCGAAAGTGGTTTTCCACTTGAGCTTGAGCATATTTCAAATAAAAGTTTCCTTCCTCAGGATGTGCTTAATACAACCTCAAATGAAGCATTCTACAAAATGATTAATAAAAATGAAGAACATTTTCAAGCTATTCTTGCTAAAGCAGATGAAAAAGGGGCGCGATTAAAGTATGTTGCACAATTAGAAAACGGAAAAGCAAGTGTAGGCCTACAAGAAATTAAATCTAATCATGATTTTTATAACCTCGAGGGCAGTGATAATATTATTTTATTTTATACAAATAGATATAACAGTCAACCTTTAATAGTAAAAGGTGCTGGAGCAGGGGCTGAAGTTACTGCTGCTGGAATTTTTGGCGATATCATAAGAATTGGAAAACGTTAAAAAATGGATCAAATAGAAATTTTTGCACCAGCCAGTGTTGCCAATGTTTCCTGTGGTTTTGATGTTCTAGGTTTTTGTTTAGAACCAATTGGGGATATTATGCGCGTAACAAAAACAGAATCACCTGGCGTAACAATTGGATCGATTACCGGACAAGAACTTCCGACAGATCCCTTAAAAAATGTTGCTAGTGTTGCTGTTTTGTCATTATTAAAAACCTTTAAATCATCCTATGGTTTTAGAATTGATATTGACAAAAAAATAAAACCTGGAAGTGGTATTGGTAGTAGTGCTGCTAGTGCTGCCGGAGCAGTTTTCGCAGTAAACCATCTATTGGGCGCACCCTACTCACGTAAAGAACTTATTCAATTCGCAATGGCAGGAGAGGTTTTAGCGAGTGGTGCAAAACATGCAGACAATTTAGCGCCAGTTCTATTAGGTGGCTTTACTTTGGTTCGCTCTAACAAATCTTTAGATGTTATAAAACTTCCGAGTCCACCTGACTTAGTAGCTACAATAATTCATCCTAAAATTGAATTAAAAACAATACACTCTAGAGCAATTTTAAAACAAACTGTTCCTTTAGAAAAAGCAGTTGAACAATGGGGTAATTTAGGTGCTTTTGTAAGTGCACTTTACACAAATGATTACGAACTTCTTTCACGAAGTATGAAAGATAAAATCATTGAACCTTTTCGTGCAATGCTCATACCAAAATTTGAAGAAGTTAAAGCAGCAGCTATTAATACAGGGGCTCTTGGAAGTGGTATTTCTGGTTCAGGTCCATCTATTTATGCACTTTCAAAAGGAATGAAAACCGCTATAGAAGTTGGAAATGCAATGAAAACACAATTTGATGATTTAGACATCGAATATGAAGTGCATGTTTCTAAAATTAATGAAGAGGGAATTAAAATTATTAATTCATTATGAAATATCATAGTTTAAATTACAATTCTAATAAAGTTTCTTTTTTAGATGCAGTTAGAAAAGGTTTAGCTCCAGACAGAGGTCTATATTTTCCTGAAAACATTCCCAAACTTTCAGAAAAATTCATCCAAAATATAAGCTCTTATTCAAATCATGAAATAGCATTTGAAGTGATACATCCATTCGTGGGAAACGAAATCTCAAAAAATAAATTAAGAGAAATTATAGTAGATACACTAATATTTGACTTCCCTATTGTTCCAATAAATGATAAAATAGCAACTTTAGAACTTTTTCATGGACCAACTCTTGCTTTTAAAGATGTTGGAGCAAGATTTATGGCTCGTTGTCTTAACTACGCAAACGAAATTAAATCAAATAAAAACTTAACCATACTAGTGGCAACTTCTGGAGATACAGGTGGAGCAGTTGCAGATGGCTTCTATAAAGTAGAAGGAATTAATGTCGTTATTCTTTATCCCAAGGGGAAAGTCAGTGCCATTCAGGAAAAACAACTTACCACCTTAGGAGAAAACATAACTGCACTTGAAGTAGATGGCACATTTGACGATTGCCAAGATATGGTAAAAAGTGCTTTTATAGATTCTGAATTGATTAATGAAATAGAATTAACTTCTGCAAATTCTATCAATATAGCAAGGTGGCTTTCGCAAATGTTCTATTATTTTATAGCATATAAAAATAGACCCAATCCAGAAGAAAAACTTGTGATTTCAGTGCCAAGTGGAAACTTTGGGAATATTTGTGCTGGATTAGTGGCACAGCAAATGGGCCTACCTATTGATCATTTAATTGCTAGTACAAATATTAACGATACGGTTCCTAATTATTTAAATTCTGGAACGTATTCTCCTAAAAAATCAAAGTCAACGATTTCAAATGCTATGGATGTTGGAGACCCTAGTAATTTTATTCGTATTCAAAAAATTTTTGATAATGATCTTTTTAAAATTAAAAAAGTATTGAGTGGTTATCATTATTCCGATTCACAAACTAAAAAAGCTATGAAAGAAATTTATAAAATTTCTTCTTATATACCTGATCCACATGGAGCTATAGGGTATCTAGGGCTGAAAGAATTTTTAAAAAGTACTGATGAATCGTATTATGGAATCTTCTTTGAAACTGCACACCCAATAAAGTTTGCTGACATTGTTGAGAGTACACTAAAAACAACAATTGAGGTTCCAAATAGATTAAAATCTATTCTAAAGCGAACTAACAATAGCATTCCTATTAAGACTTATCAGCAGCTTAAATCCTATTTACGCGAGCGTTAATCAATACTTAATTCAGGAAGCACAAAATTATCTAAAGCACTTTTCTTGGCCATCATAGCTTCAATACCTTTCCAACTTCTTGGTGCATTAGATGACAAATTAACAGGAGCCGTTTCTGTAATTAAAATATCATCTTCGATACGGATCCCAATATTCCACCACTTAGGATCACATGGACTTCCCTCGGGAATATAAATACCAGGTTCTACAGTAATAACCATTGAAGGGGATAATTTATCATAAAGCCCAGGATCATGAACATCTAAGCCAATATGATGAGAAATTCCATGTGGTAAATATCGTCTATACTCTTCTTTTTTTTCAATAAGTCCAAGAGCTAATAATCCTTTTTGAACCACTTCATTGGTTGCTTCTGAGACTGCTCTAAAAGTTGCTCCATTAATAGCAGCATTAATACCAGCTGTTTGAGCATCGTACACAATCTGATAAAGCGCTCGTTGTTCTGGAGAGAAAATTCCCGACACAGGTATTGTTCTGGTTACATCTGCAGTATAGCCCTTATATTCTGCTCCCAAATCCATTAAAATAAGTTGTTTTTTTAAATCAGTTTTATCGTTGGTAACATAATGCAATACGCAGGCGTTATCACCTGCACCAACAATAGAAGGATACCCTTCATGTGCGGCACCATAAATCTTAAAAACAAGCTGATGAATACCTTGTACTTCTCTTTCCGTCATTTCAGGATGTATGGCTTTCATAACTTCTATCTGACCTTGTGTAGAAATTCTAATTGCTTTTTTAAGCAGTATTATCTCCTCAGGCGATTTTTTTTCTCTTAAACTAGCCATAATATAAGACAACTGGTCAATGTCAAAATTATAATCCTTTAACAAAAAGGCACTACGAGTCTTTAAATCCGTTAATACAGTCTTTTCATCTGTTTGTAAAAAATCTCGAATTACAGGATCATCCTCAAGAGTTTTATCGTTGGTAATCATATGAGAAATTCTTCTTTTCAAACTAGGAACCTCTTCTTTATTCACAGTTCTAATTTGTTGGTATAATCTGTAGCGAGCAGCATCAAAATCATCAGGATAATTAATCTGTTTCTTGAAATGTTTTTGTAAATCATATAAATCACTCGTATCATTATCTCTATTTCGGACATCATTTTTAAAATCAAACATCAATACTGTGTCAAAACGATCAAAATCCAATGCCTGTTTACTAAACTCTATTTTACTAACAACACGATCAAATCCCATTTTTAATGCACCTGAAACACCTAATTGACGACCATTCCACATCTCATTTCTAGCATCTCGATCACGCACATAAAGTTTTTCATTATACGTGCCTTGTTCATCGGTTTGAGGAGTATTGTAAACAAGTAAAACTGCGTGGGGCTCCTCCCAACCTGTCAAATAGTAAAAATTAGGGTCCTGATGGTATTCAAAATCAACATCATTAGCACGATTACGAACAGGTGCAGAAAAATATACAGCAACGCTATTATTTGGAAGTTTTTCACGTAATTGTTGCCTATTATTTTTATGAAATTCCGTGGAAAGTTCAGACTTTTGTGCTGATATTATTCCAAAAAATAAAAATGATAAACAAAAATAAAGTGTTTTAAAGATCAGGGTAATTCTTATTTGAAGCATAATTTAATTAAAGTATGAACTTATGAAAAAAACCACACTCTACACAACACATTTAGAATTGAACGCTAAAATGACTTCCTTTGGAGGCTATGAAATGCCTGTTCAGTATAGCGGAGTAACAAAAGAACATTTAGCGGTAAGATCAAGTGTTGGGGTTTTTGATGTATCACACATGGGAGAATTTTATGTCTCTGGTAACAAATCACTTGCGTTACTTCAATATGTTTGCAGTAATGATATTTCGAAAGTAATTCTTGGAAAAGCACAATACAACTATTTCCCCAACAAAATGGGAGGTATTGTTGATGATTTAATTGTTTACCGGTTGGAAGAAGAACTTTATCTTTTGGTAGTGAATGCATCCAATATTGAAAAAGATTGGGAATGGCTAAAGGAACAAAATGAAATTTTTGGTGCTACTTTAGAAAATAAATCAGAGGAAATAGCACTTTTAGCTATTCAGGGGCCTTGTGCATTAAAAGCTATGCAGAAATTAACAAAAGTATCGCTAGAATCACTGCCCTTTTATGCACATTCTACAGATACTTTTGCAGGAATAGAAAACACATTAATTGCTACAACAGGCTATACGGGTGCTGGAGGAATTGAAATCTATATTCCTGCAAAAGAAGCACCAAAAGTTTGGAAAGCTATCATGGAAGCTGGAAAAAACTATAATATTATTCCAGTTGGACTAGCAGCTAGAGACACCTTGCGATTAGAAATGGGATACTGTCTCTATGGAAACGAAATTAATGATACAAGTTCCCCCATTGCTGCTGGCTTAAGCTGGGTAACAAAACCAGAAACCAATCCAATAAACGGTAAATATTTAGCAGAACAAAAGAAAAATGGAACGTCACTAAAACTAGTAGGTTTTGAAATGAATGACCGTGGAATTCCAAGATCTGGATATTCAATTATAGACTCAGAAGGAATCATTATTGGAAAGGTTACGTCAGGAACTCAATCGCCTCTTTTAAAAAAAGGAATTGGCTTGGGATATATTACGAAAGAATTTTCGTCTCCGGGGAGTAATATTGTAGTACTAATTAGAGAAAAAAAATGTGCCGCACAAGTCGTGAATCTTCCTTTCATAAAGCCTTAAGTATTTGAAATCAATTTTAATTTTAGGAGGAAGTGGATTTATTGGAAATTGTTTATACAAAGAACTTGCACCATTTTACAAAACCTTTGCAACCTTCCATACAAAGACTATATATGCTAAAAATCAACATTTTTTTTCTTTTGATGTTGAGAGGGATTCTGTAGAACCAATTTTAAAAGAGGTGAAACCCAAATTAATTATTTCTGCTTTACGTGGAAATTTTAATGCGCAAGTAGAAGCCCATGAGCAAATAGTTGATTACATTAAAGATAAAAACTGTAGAATACTTTTTTTATCCTCAGCCAATGTCTTTGATTCCTTCCGGCATTTTCCTTCTTACGAATACGATAAAACACTTTCCGAGAGTAAATATGGTCATTTTAAAATAAAAATTGAAAATAAGTTATTTCGCTTATTAGTTGGTAAATATATTATTGCACGTTTACCGATGATTTTTGGACTAAATGCCCCAAGAACACTTGAAATTGATGAAGCAGTAAAAAAAAATAAATTCATCGAAGTATTCCCTAATACCATAATTAATGTTAATAGTGACATCAGGTTGAGTCAACAAATTCACTATTTAATTAATAAAAAAAAAACAGGATTATATCATTTGGGAAGTTCAGATTTAATTTCTCATCATGATTTCATAAAAATGATTGTTGAAAAAAGACATTTTAATCCAGGAATATACAAACAAGTCTATACTTCAAACACTATTAGATACCTTGCTACTTTACCTAAAAAAAATAGGCTTCCAAATCATTTAACTCCCTCCTATATAGATGTAATAAATGATCTTTGTCTTCCTGAGATTCGAAAACAACATTAATTTTTTATTTTAGCTAAAAAAAATGGGTAGAGCCTTTGAGTTTAGAAAAGCTAGAAAAATGAAACGTTGGTCTGCAATGGCTAAAACCTTTACCCGAATAGGTAAAGATATTGTAATGACTGTTAAAGAAGGTGGAGCCGATCCAGACAATAACTCAAGACTGCGTGCTGTTATACAAAATGCAAAAGCAGCAAACATGCCTAAAGAAAATATTGAGCGTGCTATTAAAAAAGCATCTGACAAGGACACTAAAAACTTTAAAGAGGTTTTATTTGAAGGATATGCTCCTCATGGAGTTGCCATACTAGTTGAGACGGCAACAGACAATAATAATAGAACTGTAGCAAATATTAGATCTTTTTTTAATAAAGCAAACGGAAATTTAGGCACCTCAGGTTCTGTGGAGTTCATGTTTGATAGAACTTGTAATTTTAGAATTGACCCTTCAGGTCTTGATGCTGAAGAAATTGAATTAGAATTTATAGATTTTGGTGTAGAAGAAGTTTTTATTGATGAAGATGGAATGCTGCTCTATGCTCCCTTTGAGAACTTTGGGGTTTTACAAAAAGAATTGGAAAATCGATCTTTTAAAATTCTTTCTTCTAGCTTCGAACGTATTCCGCAAATCACCAAACTACTTGATAAAGATGCCCAACAAGAAGTCATAAAGCTCATTGAAAAAATTGAAGAAGATGATGATGTTCAACAAGTTTATCATGGACTTGAAATTCAAGAATAGTTAAAAACTATTTTCCTTAGAGTAACCTCCAACTCCTTTAAAAATATACTCTAAAGTGGCGATGTCTTTTTTTTCATCTTTTGATGTATTAAAAATCGGATGTATTACAACCTTTTTATTTTCATAATCAAATGAAATTGGAACTATAGGTATCTGTAGTCTTTTGGCAATATGATAAAACCCAGTTCTTAACTGGGTTACTTTTTTTCGAGTTCCTTCTGGTGCAAGTGCTATTCTAAACTTAGTATGTGCATCAAATACTGCAACCATTGAATCTACTGATCCTTTATTTCCTGAGCGATCAATTGGCGCGCCACCTAAAGCTCTAAAGAACCACCCCGTTAATGGGCCAAATAATTCTTTTTTACCTACAAAATTAATACTTTCACCAGAAATATTTCTAACAATTATACCAAGTATTAAATCTACCCAACTAGTGTGTGGAACAACAGCTACAATATATTTTGGAAGGGTAGGAAAAGTTCCTGTCATTTTCCAATTTAAGATTTGGTTAAAAAACCATATAGAAAAAGTTTGCCTCATAATTATTCAATAATATCAAAATCTCCATCGGGAAAACCGATAAGGAATAATTGTTTTTTTGCACGTGTCATAGCTGTATAGAGCCACCTAAGATAGTCTTTATCTGGTCCATCAGGTAAATAAGGTTTTTCTATAAATACATTTTCCCACTGCCCTCCTTGTGATTTATGACAAGTAACTGCATAAGAATACTTTACTTGAAGAGCATTAAAAAACTTATTAGATTTAACTTTTAAAAATTTTTTATATTTTGATTTTTCAGAAGCATAATCCTTTAAAACCTCTTGATACAAAAGATTTCCATCTTCAAAAGAAAGTGAAGGTGTTACTGAAGTGAGCGTCTCTAAAAGCAAAACTGTATCAAAAGATTCTTCTTCAGGATAATCAACTAATCTAACTGTGACTTCAGCAAAGGCAAAACCATAAATTTCTTTTCGCATTTGAATGGACTCTACTTGAACCACATCACCATTAGCAATAAAGCCTGGTTTAGACTCGGGTGCAAGCCAAAAATAATTATTCTTAACTACCATAAGCTGATCTCCAACAGACAGATCATCCTCGAGACCTAATATTCTTTTTCGTATATTTTCATTATAAATGTTTGCACGCTTGTTAGAACGAACAATAAAAACCGTTTGGTCGGTTCCTGAGTCTCTAAAGGCATTCTCTATTGCTTCAAAAAGATCCATACCATTATTTGTATATAATAAGTCATTGTAGCCACTTACCTCAAATTTAAAAGAATCATATAATTGATTATTCAATTGATTTCTTAAAAGTGTTGCGTTGTGAAGAATTCCTGATCCCTGAGCTTGACGAACAACAGCCTCTAGCTGAATACTAAAAACCTTATCGAAATGGAATTGTGTTAACTCGTCTAAATCAAGTGCAGGACTTATATTTAAATGTACTGGGGGCAACTGAGCGGGATCGCCTACAAAAATCAATTTACATTGATCACCTGTGCTAACATACTGAACCACATCATGAAGTAAGGATCCATTTTCAAAAAGTTTAGCATTCTGACGATCATCACCAATCATTGAGGCTTCATCAATTATAAAAATGGTTTTTCTAAATTTATTGACTTTTAATTGAAACTGCATCTTACCTCCAGACTCGGGCTTTGGATAATAAATTTGTTTGTGAATTGTTCGTGCAGAAAACTTAGAATAAGTTGACATTACTTTAGCAGCTCTTCCTGTTGGTGCCATTAAAACAGCCTTATAATCAGTTAATTTTAATTGGTTTACTAAAGAACCTATTAGGGTAGTTTTTCCTGTACCTGCATAACCGGTTAATAAAAAGGCATTGTTTTTTTCTTTTGAAAAAATAAATTTGGTAATCTCAGGAAACCATTTACTTTGTGAAGTAGTTGGTGTAAATGGAAAACTTGCTTCAAGTTCGGAATGAAATTTTTCGGGAGTCATGGAGTAGTTAAAGTGCTAAATATAAATCATTTTAAATACTTTTCTGATTCAAAAAAAATTGTAGTTTTGTCTTATAATAAATAAAATCAACTAATGAAAATAGGCATTCAAATTGTACTTTGGTTAGCATCATTCTTTTTTGCGTATCAGATTTATGACTCAGTTAACGGACCCCTTAAATTTAATCAAATTAAAAACGAGCGTTACGCCAAAGTAATCAATCGTTTGAAAGATATTAGAACAGCTCAAATTGCACATAAAGACGTAACCGGAATTTATTCTAATAATTTTGATAGCTTAATCAAATTTGTTGACGAAGGTATATTTACTCTAATTGAAAAACGTGATTCTTCGTATCTTGAATATGACAGAATTTACAGAATTGATATGTTACGTGAAGTTGTTGTCATTGATACTTTAGGAACGGTTTCTGTAAAAGATTCTTTATTTGGAACTTCAGAACATTATAGGAAAATGGCCTACATTCCTATTGAAGGGGTACAAGACAGTATGTTTAAAATTGCTTCTGAAATAATTAATAAAAACGGATATAAAGTCCCTGTTTTTGAAGTTAAAATATCTAAAAATATTGTCCTTTTTGACCAAAATATAGATTTAATTACGCAAGAGCAGGAAACAATTGCTGTAGATGGTGTGAATGGGCCTGAAATTGTTTTAGGTTCTTTATCAAAAGTAAGTACAAATGGGAACTGGCCAACTATTTTTGATGCCAAACAATAATAAAATAATACAACATAATGAGTTATCCATTCACATCTTTGTGAATGGATTTTCTTTTTGTACCAAATCTAAAGTGGATTTTTTACCAACGAATAATCAAAATTCAGACTTTAAACCTGCTTTTGATAAATTTATTAATTATTACCCGAAAAAAAACTTTAAGGCCATAAGCATAATACATTTTTCTCACCCTTCAACTTTTGTGCCTCAAACACTTTATGATGATTCACAAAAAAAGAGATATTTAAGTCATTATAAGACTTCTTCTCAAAATGATGTTTTTATTCACGATATATTAAAAGAATCGGAAAAAGTAAATGTTTATTCCTATCCCAAGGAAATAGAATCAATTTTAGAAACAAATAAAAACAATTATGAGGAAATTCATTATAACTCCCTTCTTTATAACTTAGTTCACGAGCTTAATATAAGATCTGAAAATAAAACTCAACTTTATGTTCATTTACAAAAAGAAAAAGTAGATGTTTTTTTAATGAAAAATGAATGTTTATTATTCTACAATTCCTTTTTAATAAAAAACGAAGATGATTTTCTCTACTATGTTTTCTTTGTGATAGAACAATTTGAACTTGAAACAAACTCCTTTGAATTTATTTTTTTAGGAAAAATAATACTTTTTAACTCCTATTATAAGGCTGTAAAAAATTATCATGAAAACATATACTTTCATGAAGATGAAATTATATCAAGTCAAGCGATACAAAATCATAACGCGCCTTTTTTATCTCAATATTTTAGTTAATGAGGATTATCTCAGGCTCTCATAAAGGAAGGCGCATTTTAGCTCCTAAAAAACTACCTGTTCGCCCGACAACTGATCGTTCAAAAGAGGGATTGTTTAATATTTTACAACACCGTTTAAATTTTAATTCCCTTCATGTTTTAGATCTTTTTTCTGGAACAGGTAATATAAGTTATGAGTTTGCTTCCAGGGGAGTAGCAAATATAACCGCAATAGATCAGAATCGTCACTGCGTAAATTTCATAAAAAAAACTGCAATCGACCTAGGGTTATCTATAGATTCATCACAATGTGATTCTATTTCATTCCTTGAAAAAAAAACAAGTCACTATGATATTATTTTTGGTGATCCCCCCTATGAATGGGATGCAGAAGCATATTTTGTTTTAATTCTTGAAGCTAAAAAATCATTAAATGAATCTGGCCTTATTATTCTAGAGCACAGTGTCTTTATTGACCTTTCAGCAGGTCAAGGTTTTGATTTTTCAAGAACTTATGGAGGAAGTGTCTTTTCCTTCTTTAAATAAAAAAAGCAGGCCGATAAGCCGGATTCTGTCGAGTCTTATCATTTATCTAGATGTAAAATTACTCCTACATTCAAGCCGCCTACCCTTCTACATTGAGCGAAACAACTCTTAATTGTAGATTTACTTGGCGTTGCACCGCATAGAGTTTACCTGGTTTCACTACAGCCTAACTGTACTTGCTTTCTGTTGCACTAGTCCGCTTCTTTCAAAGGGCGGGTGTTACCCGCTATGCCGTTCTGTGGTGTCCGGACTTTCCTCTCTCTTCCAAAGAAAAGAGCGATAAGATGGCCTGCTCGGTAAAGTTAGTTATTTGTTAATAATTATAATGGAATAAGCATACCCTAAAAGTCATAAACTTTAATCTGATTTATATATTTGTACATTATGGAAACATTTGTTGTGTCTGCTTTAAAATATAGACCTAGTACTTTTGATGAAGTGGTAGGACAGGAAAGTATTACAAGAACACTCCAAAATAGCTTGGAAACCAATCAACTTGCACAAGCACTTCTTTTTTGTGGTCCAAGAGGAGTAGGTAAAACTTCATGTGCTAGAATACTTGCAAAGCAAATTAATAGTGCAACCACCTCGATAGATAACGATTCTTCATTCAATATTTTTGAATTAGATGCCGCTTCTAATAATTCAGTAGAGGATATTAGAAAAATAAATGATCAAGTTAGAATACCTCCCCAAATTGGTACTCATAAAATATACATCATTGATGAGGCACATATGCTCTCTACTTCTGCCTTCAATGCTTTTTTAAAAACACTTGAGGAGCCACCAAAACATGCTATCTTCATTCTAGCAACCACCGAAAAAAATAAAATTATACCCACCGTATTATCTCGTTGCCAAGTCTATGATTTCAAGCGGATTTCTATTGAAGACATAAAAAACTATCTCATTAAGATTGCTAATAAAAGAAACTTAGTATTTGAAGAAGATGCTTTGTATTTGATTGCTCAAAAAGCAGAAGGTGCTTTGCGAGATGCACTCTCAATCTTTGACCGAATGGTGAGTTTTACCCAAGGTAATTTGTCAGTTAGTGGTGTTGCAAATAATTTAAATGTTTTAGACCATCAAACCTATACTAGCTTTGGGAAGTTATTTTTTCAAAACGACATCCCTGGTGTTTTAACAACCTATGACACCTTATTACAGCGCGGAATAGACAGTTTGCAGTTCATAAGTGGATTAGGAGATCATTTCAGGAATTTAATGCTCGCAAAAGATCCTAAAACCCTTTTACTAATGGAAGTAAGTTCGAGTGTTAAAGAAGAGTATACTTCAGCTACCGCAACACTATCATCCAACTATATTTTAGACGCTATTAAATTAATTAATTGTTGCGAAGTTGAATATAGAAATTGTCAAAACAAAAGGGTTCATGTTGAACTTTATTTAATGCAACTTGCTTCACTCCATTTTAATGGAGAAAAAAAAAAGAATTCATAATTCCCTCGAGTGAATATAAAAAATACTCTAACTCAGAATATACTCTAGATTCTTCCCTACCGACTTTAAAAAAAGCTTCTACCAATGTAATTCCAAAAAATTCATTAATTCTTAAAAAAGAAGAACAAAAAACACATCAAATAGAGCCTGTTAAAAGCGAAGTTAAAAACTACCCGTCACAAGAGAATGAGTCAACTTCTATTGTCAATAAAATAATACCTGAAATTCCAAGTAAAAAAGAAAAAAAAATCAATGCTACAATTCCTGTTGCTAAGAAGAAATTTATAAAAATACCTGTTTCTGGGTTTTCACTTTCTAGTATCGCTTTAAAAAAAGCAGTTATAGAAAAAAATAAGTCAACTGTAAAAGTTTCTGAACTCCCACAAGATCCTTTTAAACAAGAAGATCTTGATCTTCTTTGGAAACAATATATTGAAAATATAAAAAATGATGGAAAAAGTAATATGGCTTCAATATTATTCATGAATAGTCCTGTACTTGCAGATAATTTTCAAGTTAGCTTTGAGGTTGCTAATGAAATGAACAAAAGTGAGTTAATTAAGGAAATGGAAAAACTATTGCCGTATTTAAGAAACCACCTGAACAATCAAATTTTAAGTATTTCAATTGGTATCTCAGAAAACATAAAAGAAGAAACTATTTTTTCTTCTCCAGAAAAATATCAGCATTTACTGAAGATCAATCCAGTTTTAGATACCCTCAGAAAAACATTTAAATTAGATTTTTAACTTAGTGAAACTAAAAAAGTAGTTATTTTCTTTTATAAAGTTCACGTATCATTCCATCTGAAAGGCCTACTTTAGGAACATAAATATCTTTGGCACCACTCCAATTAAGGATTTTAATGAATAATTTTGCTGCTAGTAAAATCACATCAGAACGATCTGGATTTAGCCCGAGATCAACGATTCGCTCTTCATAAGTAAGCGCATCTAATTGATTATAAAGTGCTTTTAAAGTTAAGTAGCTTATAGGGCTATTATCATTGATATTGGCGATCTTATGTAGCTTGTTAATATTTCCTCCTGTTCCTAATAAATATATTCTTTCGTGCATGAGAGTGTGCCTTCTCACCCATGTTTCGGCTTCATCCAAAGTGACTTGTTCCACTTTTGAATTAAGTAGCCTAACAGTTCCTATTTTAAATGATTTTGATTGATTTCGTTTTCCATTAATTAAAATACTAAATTCAGTACTTCCACCACCTATATCAACATAGAGAAACGTTTTTTCTTTATTAATAGTATCAAAAACATTCGTATTAGAAATTATTTTAGCTTCTTTTTTCCCATCAATAATTTCTATTTTAATTCCTGATTTTTTAAGTACTTTTTCAACTAAATATGAACCATTCTTGGCATCTCTTAGCGCCGAAGTTGCAAAAGCTAAATAATCTTTTACCCCGTGAACCTCCATAAGTAACTTAAAAGCCTTCATAGATTTTATCATTCTTTTGATATTCTTATCAGAAATATTTCCATTTGTAAAAGCATCTTGTCCTAAACGAATCGGAACTCTAACAAGAGCATTTTTTAAAAAAACTGTCTTTTTTTTATAAGAAACCACATTAGTTACTAAAATTCTAACTGCATTAGAACCAATATCAATTGCGGCATATTTTTTAATTTTCATTACTACAATTGATTATTATAATAATCATAGATTGCCCATTGAGAACGAACATTTTCACCTGATGCCTTTTTAAACTGATTTTGAGGATATTTATTTATGATTCTGGCTTTATGATTATCTTTCCATGTAATATCAAATACATCTAAAATTTGTTGCTGTAACGAAGTGTCATATATAGGCACAGCAACTTCTACTCGATTTTCAATATTACGAGTCATAAAATCTGCAGAAGAAATGTACACTTTTCGTTTCCCTCCGTTTTCAAAAATATAGACCCTAGGATGTTCTAAATAACGGTCAATCACACTAATTACCTCAATATTCTCACTCATACCTTTCACACCGGGTATTAGACAACAAATACCTCTAACAACCATTTGAATAGAAACACCTGCCTTACTTGCTTCATACAATTTTTGTATCATTGAGAAATTAGTTATCGCGTTTAATTTCAATTTTATACCCGCAGATAAACCTGCTTTTTTATTTTCAATTTCTTTATTGATCATCCTCACCAAGGCTGCATGAGTATAGTGAGGAGAAACTATGAGATGTTTATACTTTTTGAGCTTATAATGAACCTGAAGAAAATTAAAGACCTTATTGACCTCTTTTAATACTTTTTCATTTGAAGTAAAAAGGGTATAATCTGTGTAAATTTTAGCAGTATCCTCATTTAGGTTTCCTGTACTAATAAAACCGTATCGTTTTTTGACTCCTTGGCTAATTTTTTCAACTAAACAAATTTTAGAATGTACTTTTAAGCCCGGAATACCAAAAATAAGCTCTACCCCAGCCGCTTGCATTTGTTCTGCATAGATAATATTATTAGTTTCATCAAAACGTGCTTGTAATTCAATTTGCACCAATACTTTTTTACCGTTTTTTGCTGCATTTATTAAAGAACTTGCAACATTCGATAACTTTGATAAACGATAAATGGTTATGAATATATTTGAAACCTCTGGATCTAAAGCAGCTTCTCTTAAAAATTTAATTACAAACGAAAAGCTATGATAGGGAGTGTATAAAAGATAATCCTTCTTATCAATAGCCTTAAAAATACTTTTTTCAAGTGATAATCCAGGCACTGGAATAGGATTTCGTTTACCATATTGAAGATCATTTCTGTTTAACTGCGGAAAGCTCATGAAATCCTTTCGGTTATGGTATCGACCTCCTGGAATATGGCTATCAGTATTATCCATCCCTAAAATTTTTTTCACTATTTCCAGGGTGTCAATTGCTATATTCTTATCATAAACCATTCTAACTGGCTCTGCCAAAAAACGGTCCTTAACACTTTTAACAATTTTATTAATGTAACTATTTGATACATCACCTTCCATATCAAGCTCTGCATCCCGAGTCACTTTAATCATGTGAGACTCAATAATTCTGTATTCAAAAGAATTAAAAATAAGCTCAAAATGAAACCGTATAAGATCATCTAAAATCATAACAAACTGCTTGTCTTTAATTGAAGGTAAAACGATAAAACGATCCAACTCTGTTGGAATCTCAATTAAGGCATATTTATTTTGAGGTTTAGGTGATTCAAAAAAAAGCTTAAGAGCTAGAAATGCATGATTATTTGAAAAATCTTGAGGTAAATCATCAGAAATAATAATGGTCATTAAAGCAGGACTAACTTTTTGAATAAAATACTCTTTCAAAAAATCTTTATGCTCCAACAGTACATTATTTTCATTCACAAAATAAATGTTTTCATTTTCTAACTCATTTTCTATGTCCGAAAGAATTTTATTAGTTTCTTTTTGCTGCTCAATGACTTTTTGAGTTATTGATTTCAATAATTCTTTGGCACTTTTACCTCCAAAAACCTTTTTGCCTGATTTTTCAGATTGCGCAATCCGCTGAACGGTTGCATAACGCACTTGAAAAAACTCATCTAAATTATTTGAAAAAATCCCAATAAATCGTAATCGCTCTAGAAGTGGAACTCCTGTGTCTGCTGCCTCTTGAAGAACTCTCGCATTAAAATCAAGCCAACTTATTTCACGATTGATAAAAATATCCTTTGGTACCATATTATTTTAAATTTCTTTAGGAAGACCTAAACTACAAATTCCGTTTTTGATATTTCCCCATTCAGAAACATCAAAAACTATTTTTGCCCAAGCAGCAGTTGGTAAATTCACTACTGTAGTATCGCTTAAATAGGAAATTATATTACTAAAAGCAGGATTATGACCTACGCAAACTACTTTTGAAAATGAGTTATCTATTTGATGTATAAACGATAGTAATTGTTCCGAATCAAATGTATATAATGATTCACAAATCTGAAGTTTTTGAAAATTAATATTCATTGCATTCATCAAAATAGTTGTAGTATGAATAGCACGATTGGCTGGACTAGAAAAAAAAACTTCTTGATTTTCGAAAACCGAAGCACTTAGTGAAGCCACATTTATAATTCTTTTGATTCCCTTTTCAATTAGAGGTCGATTGAGATCTGAAACAGCATATTCCCAAGATGATTTTGCATGACGTAAAAGAATCAATTCTTTCATAATCTAGGGTGCTAAACGTTCAATATTCCAAAATTCGCCTTGTAGTTGACAGCGGATTCTGTCATGAAGTCGATTTGGACGCCCTTGCCAAAATTCAATACTTATAGGCTTGACCAAATATCCTCCCCAATGATCTGGGCGTTCAATATTTTTATTAGCATACTCGATTTCTAAAGCCTCTAGTTTAGCTTCAATAATAGAACGATCCGTAATAACTTTACTTTGGTCCGAAACAATAGCCCCTATTTGACTTCCTTTTGGACGGCTTTTAAAGTAAGTATCCGAAACTTCAGCAGCAAGTTTAAAAGCTTCGCCTTTAATAATAACCTGTCGCTCTAAAATAGGCCAAAAAAAAGAAATTCCAACTTTAGAATGATGCTCTAAAGCTAATGCTTTTTCACTTTGATAGTTAGTGTAGAAAACAAAACCTTCTTCAGTTAAAGATTTTAAAAGAACAACTCTTCCTTTCGGAAAATTGTCCAAACCTAAAGTTGATAGGGTCATTGCGTTTGCTTCTTCAATTTCAGAAGACTGCTCGGCTTGTTTAAACCATTCTTTAAAAAAAGAAATGGGATTGTCTTTAATATCTTTGGGGCCTAAAGAGCCCTTCAGATAGGTTTTTCGTAAATGACCTAAATCTTCTTCTTTCATTTTTCTATAAGTTATAATCCATTTCTTTTAAATGGAAAAAGTTTTAAGATCTTCAGCTAAAATGACATTTTCATATACTTTAGATGCCTCTTCAATAAATATTTTTTTATCAGGATATCGATTTGAAAAATGTCCTAATATTAATTTTTTAACCATTGCTTTATTAGCTATTGTAGCAGCTTGTAAAGCGGTACTATGTTTTGTTTTTTTTGCTAATTCACTATTTATTTCTAAAAACGTGGACTCATGGTATAATAAATCTACTTCTTTTATAAGGGGAATTAAAGGCTCAAAATAAGCAGTATCGCTACAATAAGCATACCTTTTTAATCCTTCTGGATCAATAGTATAAACTTCATTTTCCAATACTTTTCCGTCATCTAAGATAATAGATTCTCCTTCTTGTAATTGTTGAAATTGAAAAGGTTTCAAATTAAAAGGAGTCAACTTATTTGCATTAATCTTTCGTTTGGTAGTCACTGTTGAAAATAAAAAACCATTAGTGTATATTCTATGATCAAGGGGTAAGGTTTCAATTCGTATAGATTTATCTTCAAAAATGACTTCACTAGTTTTTGAAGATAATTCGTGAAAAAGAAGTGGGTAATTAGTCCATGATTTTGCATGTTTTAACTGAAGTGTAATAATTTCTTTAATACCAATGGGTCCATAAATAGTGAGAGGTGATGTTCTTCCCAAAAGCCTAAAGGTACTAATCAATCCAATTAAACCATAAAAATGATCTCCGTGCAAGTGTGAAATAAAAATATGTTGAATACGTGAAAATTTAACTTTAGTTTTTCTTAATTGAATTTGAGTTCCTTCTCCGCAATCAATTAAGAAAAGGTGTCCTTTTACTTCCAATAATTGAGATGTGGTATGTTTATTTTCTCTTGGTGTTGCAGAATGACATCCTAAAATTGTTAATTGCATCATATTATAAACCTAAATCACGCTGCATTTGTTCGAAAGTAATAAAATCTAAGGCTTCTTTTTTAGTGGGCACAACTACCCATTGAGAAGGATAAGAATGTTTCATTCCTAAAGGGATAACAATAACAAAACAATAGTTAGAATTTCTTTGAAATGATTCTATAGATTTTAATACTGTTACTGGTAAAATATCGCTAGAACAATCTATGATTAAATCCTTTCCGCTTTCTTCTTTTAGCTGAATTAAAAGAGTTCTTTCTTCTTTTAAAAAATCAGCTGACCTACAAAATACTATTTGATTTTCTTCCAAGTAGATCATGAAATGGGTATGTTTAGTTTAGAAGCTAATAAATAAATTACAGCCATTCTAACAGCCACACCATTCTCAACTTGATCAAGAATTATTGCATGAGGAGAGTCAGCTACTTCACTAGTGATTTCAACGCCTCTATTTACAGGTCCTGGATGTAGTATTACAATTTCTTTTCGCAACTGATTCAAGCGTTCAAAAGTTAATCCAAATGCTTGACTATATTCTCTAGTGGTTGGAAAATAACTTAATTCCATACGTTCATTTTGAACTCTAAGAATATTGGCTGCATCACACCAATTGAGAACCTGCATCAAATCAAAAGAAACAGTAACCCCAAGAGCTTCAATATGTTTTGGGAGTAATGATTTTGGAGCACACAATCGCACTTCAGCCCCTAACATTTTAAGGGCATATATGTTAGATAAAGCTACCCTTGAGTGTAAAATATCTCCAACAATTGCAATTCGCTTACCGGATAAATCTCCAAACTTTTCGCGAAGCGAAAAAGCATCCAACAAGGCTTGTGTAGGATGTTCATGAGTACCGTCACCAGCATTAATAATACATGAATTTACTTGTTTAGATAAAAAGTGAGCCGCTCCTGGATTTGGATGCCGCATCACAACCATATCAACTTTCATAGCTAAAATATTATTGACTGTATCTACTAATGTTTCTCCTTTAGTTAATGAAGATTGAGTAGCTGAAAAATTAAGCACATCGGCACTAAGTCTTTTTTCTGCTAATTCAAAAGATAGTTTTGTTCGCGTACTATTTTCAAAAAACAAGTTTGCTATAGTAATATCACGAAGACTAGGCACCTTTTTAATAGGTCTATTTATAACCTCTTTGAAATGGATAGCTGTTTCAAAAATTAAATGTAAATCTTCCTCTTTGAGGTACTTTATGCCAAGAAGATGGGAAACACTTAAGGTTTTCATTCGTTGTGTTTTTCTAAATAAACAATATTTTTTAAAGGTGAATCAGACCAAACTACCTTTACCTTATCACCTTGTAATGCATCAATTTGTGCGCCCAAATAATCAGGTTGTATCGGTAAATGCCTGCTGAATCTTCGATCCACTAAAACCAATAATTCAATTGAATTGGGCCTTCCATAGGTGTCAATAGCAGTGAGTGCTGAGCGAATACTTCTTCCTGTAAATAAAACATCATCAATAAGTACTACATCTTTAGATTCAATACTAACTTCCATTTCAGTAGGCTTGGCATTTAGTGTACTTTCATTTCTTCTGAAATCGTCTCTAAAGAAAGTTGTATCTAATTTGCCAGTATGTAAATTATGTATTCCCGAATTGTTTAAAAGAACAATAAGTTGATCTAATAAATTAACACCTCTAGGCTGAAGACCTACTAGAATAGTATTTGAAAAATCACCATGGCGTTCAATCAATTGACAACACAATCGATTTAGCATAATGTTTACTTTTTTCTCGCTAAGAAGAATATTAGGTGTCATTATTCATCTATTTTACAAAAGTATTGTTTTATATAATATAAAAAAAACCCTCCTAATGGAGGGTTTTTTCTTAAATAATAAAATTTCAAATGATTATTTATCATTATCCATTTTTTCTTTTAAGCTTGCTAGAGCATCTAAATCTCCAAGGGTTGACTTTTCAGAGTTTGTAGCAGCAATTTTTTTGGTTGCTCGCTTCACATTTTTCATTTCTTGCTCTTTAAATAAAACCGTGTGAGAAGCTACAACTCTTTTAAACTCTTTGTTGAATTCAATGATTTTAAAAGTAGCTTCTTCTCCCTTTCCGATTTTTGATCCGTCCTCTTTCTCTAAATGACGAGAAGGTACAAAGGCAATAATATCATCGTTAAAATGAATTGTTGCTCCTTTATCTACAATTTCGGTTATAGCAGCATTATGCTCAGTGTCTAAGGCATATTCTTTTTCGTATATATCCCATGGATTGTCCTTAGTTTGCTTGTGTCCCAAACTTAATTTACGACCTTCTACATCCAATTCTAATACAATTACATCAATTTTATCTGCTAAAGCAAGAACCTCAGATGGATGCTTCACTTTCTTTGTCCAAGATAAGTCAGAGATATAAACCAATCCGTCAATACCTTCCTCAAGCTCAATAAATACACCAAAATTAGTGAAGTTTCTTACCAGTCCTGAATGCTTAGAACCAATAGGGTATTTAGAGGTAATGTCTGTCCATGGGTCTGGGGTAATTTGCTTGATTCCTAGTGACATTTTTCTTGACTCACGATCAATTGTTAAAATAACTGCTTCTATTTCATCACCAACTTTCACAAAGTCTTGAGCAGAACGTAAGTGAGTAGACCAAGACATTTCAGAAACGTGAACTAATCCTTCAACACCTTCTTCAATTTCAACAAATGCACCATAATCAGCAATAACGACTACTTTACCTTTAACTTTTTCACCTTCTTTAAGCGTTTCCGATAGTTTTTCCCATGGATGCTCACTTAATTGCTTGAGCCCTAATTGAATACGTGATTTATTATCATCAAAATCAAGTATTACTACATTTAATTTTTGATCTAATTCTAAAATCTCACTTGGGTGATTGATTCGGCTCCAAGAAAGGTCTGTAATGTGGATTAAACCGTCAACACCACCAAGATCAATAAATACTCCATATGAAGTTATATTCTTTACAGTTCCTTCTAATACTTGTCCTTTTTCTAATTGGCCAATAATTTCTTTTTTCTGTTCTTCAATATCAGCTTCTATTAATGCTTTATGTGAAACAACAACATTTTTAAACTCATGATTAATTTTAACAACTTTAAATTCCATTGTTTTGTTTACATATTGATCGTAATCTCGAATTGGTTTTACGTCAATTTGAGAACCCGGTAAAAAAGCCTCAATGCCAAATACATCTACAATCATTCCTCCTTTTGTTCTGCACTTAACAAAACCACTAACTATTTCAGCATGGTCATGGGCGTGATTAACACGATCCCATGCTTTAATTACTCTTGCTTTTCTGTGAGATAAAACCAATTGACCTGAGCGATCTTCACGCATATCAACAATTACCTCAACTTTGTCCCCAACTTTTAAGTCTGGATTATAACGAAATTCATTTAAAGAAATAACGCCTTCTGACTTTGCATTAATATCAATTATAGCTTCACGCTCGGTCATATAGACAACTTCGCCTTCAATTACATCATCATCTGATGTATCAACAAAGTTTTCTTTAACAAGTTTTTCAAATGCATCAAGTTGTTTATCTTCAATTACGTCGATTCCTTCTTGATAATTGTGCCAGTTAAAAGTGTCAAGAAATTCTGCTTGTGCAACTTTACTGTCTTCTTTAGAAGCTTTTAATTCTTCTACTACAGCAACATCGTGTGTCGTTTCAACAGAAACAACTTCAACTGGAGTAGCTTCAACTTTAACCTTAACAGTTTCTTTCTTTACGATTTTTGCTTTAGTGGTTTTTTTAGCGGGTGCTTTTGTAGCAGTGACTTTTTTAGCGGGTGCTTTTGTAGCAGTGACTTTTTTAGCGGGTGCTTTTGGAGTAGCAGCTGAAGTTGCAGAATTTTTTTCTGCAGCTTTTTCGGTTGGTTTTTTGGCCATTTCCGAGGAGGTTTTGTATTCTATAATCGGGAAAACCTTAATTGCGATTTATAGAAGTTGTTTGTGAAAATTTAGTGCTTTTTGGTTTTTCCATACAATTGAAAAGCGTGCAAATATATTCTTAATCTATTGAAAAACAAGAATTTTATCTATTTTTTATTAATAATGTCATGACTTATAAAGTATTGAAATAATAAAGAAAGCTAATTATATTTAAAGCTTTATAATGCTCTCAATCAATATATTAAACACATCGTCAATACTCATGTAACTTACATCAATCTCTATGGCATCCTTTGCTTTTTTCAAAGGCGTAAATGTTCGTGTTGAATCTTGATGATCACGAGCTGTAATATTAGTAAGCACTTCCTCTAAAGTTTCGGTAATTCCTGCTTTTTGTTGTTCCTCATAACGCCGTTGGGCTCTTATTTTGGGTGAAGCTATTAGAAAAAACTTATAATCGGCTTCAGGAAAAACTATCGTACCAATATCACGGCCATCCATAACAACTCCCTTTGAGCTTCCCATTTTCCTTTGTATATCAACTAAAAATGATCTTATTTCAGGAACACTAGCAACATCACTCACTTTATTGTTTACCTTAGATTGACGAATTAAATCTGTAATATTCTCACCATTTAAAAAAGTTTGCTGGCCATTTTTAGTATGTTCAAAATAGATTGAAATTTGAGGTAAAGAATCAATTAATAACCTAATATCAATACTACCGTCTGTTGTTTGTAGTTGACCAAAATAAGTGACTGCGCGATACATAGCTCCTGTATCCACATAAACACATCCAAAGTGTTTTGCTAGACTTTTGGCTTGGGTACTTTTTCCAGTTCCCGCATAACCATCTATGGCAACAATAATTTTTTCCATTTTTTAAAAATACAAGGAACTTAGCATTCTATTGAGAGGAAAATAGATTTTTTGCATGCAATACTTTTTGAGTCGTAATTGCATGAGTTAAAACTTCGCTCATTTCTCTAACATAACGAAAGGTCATACCCTTTATATAAGTAATATTAATTTCCTCTATATCCTTACGGTTGTCTTCACAAAGAATGATTTCCTTGATTTTAGATCTTTTAGCAGCTAATATTTTCTCTTTGATTCCTCCTACTGGCAAAACCTTTCCACGCAAAGTTATTTCTCCGGTCATTGCAAGGTGCTTCTTTACTCGCATTTGGGTAAATAAAGACACTAATGAAGTTAACATTGTGATTCCTGCACTAGGTCCATCTTTAGGTGTTGCACCCTCAGGGACATGAATATGAATATTATAAACATCGAATTTAAAGCTAGAGAGACCTAAATAATCTGCGTTAGCCTTAATGTATTCCATAGCAATAGTAGCTGACTCTTTCATAATCTTACCAAGATTCCCTGTAATGCTCAAGTTACCTTTCCCTGGAGAAATAGCAGATTCTATAAAAAGAATGTCGCCACCCACTGAAGTCCATGCTAAACCAGTAACTACTCCTGCTACATGATTGTTTTCATACAAATCTCTATGTACTTTAGCAGGACCTAAAATAGTTGTTAAATCTGCTAAATCAGGATTGATTTTATAATCTTCTTCCATTGCAATAGACTTAGCGGCATATCTAACGGCTTTTGCTACTTGTTTTTCCAAACCTCTAACTCCAGATTCTCTAGTATAACTTTCAACTATTTTATCAAGTACTGATTTTTTTAATTTAAATTGTGCAGACTTCATCCCATGTTCTTTTAATTGCTTTGGCAATAAAAATTTATGTGCAATTCCTGTCTTCTCTTCAAGTGTATATCCACTAACGTTGATAATCTCCATTCTATCACGAAGCGCTGGATGAATTGGACTTAAACTATTAGCGGTTGCTACAAATAATACCTTAGAAAGATCAAATCCTAATTCTAAAAAATTATCATAAAACGTCTCGTTTTGTTCAGGATCGAGTACTTCTAATAGTGCTGATGCTGGATCACCCTGTGCTCCAGTTGATAATTTGTCGATTTCATCCAACACAAAAACAGGATTAGAGGTGCAAGCCTTTTTTAAACTTTGAATAATTCGACCAGGTAATGCACCAATATATGTTTTTCGATGACCACGAATCTCAGCTTCATCACGCATTCCTCCTAAAGAAATACGAACATATTCTCGCCCTAAAGCTTCTGCTATTGACTTCCCTAAAGAGGTTTTTCCAACTCCAGGAGGTCCATATAAACAAAGTATGGGTGATTTCATGTCATTTCGTAGCTTCAAAACTGCCAAATGCTCTATTATACGTTTTTTCACTTCTTCTAATCCAAAATGATCTCGATCTAATATTTTTTGTGCTCGTTTTAAATCAAAATTATCTGCAGAAAACTCGTTCCAGGGAAGGTCTAGAAATAAATCCAAATAATTTCTTTGAATAGAATATTCAGCAACTTGAGGATTCATACGTCGCATTTTCATCAACTCTTTATCAAAATGCTTACTGACTTCTTTTGACCATAACTTTAAAGCAGCACGGGCTTTCATTTCCTCTACCTCTTCTTCATAGGATGCTCCCCCAAGCTCCTCCTGAATAGTCTTCATTTGCTGGTTAAGAAAATATTCTCGCTGCTGGGAATCCATCTCGGTTCGAACACGAGATTGTATGTCGTTTTTTAAAGCCAACTTTTGATACTCTTCATTCATGTGTTTTAGACACATTAAAGCACGTTTATGAAGACTAACTTCCGTAAGAATTTTTTGTTTTTCCTTCACATTTACATTCATATTGGAAGACACAAAATTGATCAAAAAAGAGGGAGTCTGAATATTTTTTATGGCAAAAGAAGCCTCCGAAGGAATATTTGGGTTTTCTTGAATGATCTGAAGCGCCAAATCTTTTATTGAATCAATAGTGGCAATAAACTCTTTGTCTGTCTTTTTAGGAATATGATCTTCTACACCTTCAATTGAAGCTCTCAAGTATGGTTGCTCCTCAAGAATACTCTTAATTTTAAAACGCTTTTTCCCTTGAATAATAATTGTAGTATTTCCATCAGGCATTTTCAATACCCTTAAAATTTGTGCTACTGTTCCTAGTTCATGAACGTCTTTCGCGCCCGGATCTTCTTCTGCACTATTTTTTTGAGCTACAACACCAATTGTTTTATCTGCTTTATTTGCTTCTTTTATAAGCTGTATAGATTTATCTCTACCTGCTGTTATAGGAATTACTACCCCAGGAAAAAGAACGGTATTTCTAAGTGGCAGAATGGGAACTGAGTCTGGCAGAGATTCATTTGCTATTACCTCTTCGTCTTCTGAGGACATTAGAGGTATTAAATCTGCTTCAGATTCTATATCTTGAAGTGACAAGTTGTCAACTACATTAAAAAAAGATTTCGCCATTTTATATTTTTTAAGTCATTATGTCACTGTTAAAGGAAGTTAAGAGTATTATTTATTACTCCTTTAATGAAAAACTTCTTTTACAATATCATTTAGTATACAACGGCAATAGTTATGCCATCAAACTATCTTAACAGAAAGTGTAACAACTTAAAAAAAAAGTTTCTCTTATAGATATAACCAAATATTTTGAATTACAAAAAACAATCAATAAATACTCTTATTGAATCATGTAAAAAGAAAAATCATAAAGCAGAAATGGAACTTTATCAACGATTCAATAGAAGTCTGAATTACAGTGCCTATCAAATTGTTGAAAATCAAGAAGATGCCGTTGATGTTAAAGCTAAAACTGGAAAAGCTAGAATCTCGGGCTCAGGAGATATTAGCATGTATGCTACCTAAATCTTAAATGCAACGATTATAGGCTCTGGAGACGTTTTTTGTAAAGGGAATACTAGTAAACAAATGACAAAAGTTTCAGAGTCTGGAGATATTATCGTATGAGACTAACTTAAATTTTTTCGTGGAACGCGAAAGAGCATGAGTGCTCCTGCTATAAAAAAGATCATGAAGACTAAAATAGCATTTCGCATGCTACCTGTAATTTGATCAATAACACCGAATAGGGACATTCCAATAATAATTGCTATTTTTTCTGTTACACCATAAAAACTAAAAAAAGATGTGGTGTCTTCTGTTTTTGGAATCAGTTTAGAATAGGTTGAACGTGAAAGAGCTTGAAGCCCACCCATCACCATTCCTACCATTCCAGCTACAGTATAAAACTCAATAGGTGTGTGAATATGATAAGCATAATAACATAGGCTTGCCCAAATAAGATTTATAACAATTAAGACCTTCAAGTTTCCGAAATATTTAGAAGCTTTTGCCGTAAGGATAGCACCTATAACAGCCACAAGTTGGATTAAAAGAATACTCACAATAAGTCCTGTCGTTTTGGCTCCAGCACTTCCCCAATCAATTTCTTCTTCTCCAAAATAGGCTGCTACTAAAAGAACTGTCTGAAGCGCCATGCTATAAATGAAAAATGCAGGTAAAAATCGTTTAATACTTGTATTGTGCTCGAGTAATTTCCAAACACTCTTCAACTCTCTATAACCATTCCAAAAAATATCTTTAGTGACTTTTACCTCTCTGTTTCCCCTTGGCAAATAATAAAATGAGATTTGACTAAAAATAAGCCACCACAACCCTGCAGAAACAAATGAATATCGCATCGCTGTCATTGCAGCTTCACTTTCAGTTCCTGAAATACCAAAAATATCAGGCTTCATAACCATAGCTAAATTAGACAACAATAAAAGAACACTCCCCACATAGCCGACCGAAAAACCAAGAGCACTTACACGGTCTTGTTCGTCTTTAAAAGCAATGTCAGGAAGGTAGGAGTTATAAAAAACTAAACTGGACCAGTAACCTATTAAACCCAAAAAGTAAATGAAAAATCCCAAATAAATAGAATCTAATTCAAAAAAATAAAGTCCGACACAAGAGATGGATCCCAGGTATACGAAGATTTTCATGAAGCGTTTCTTATTTCCAATATAGTCAGCAATTCCAGAAAGTAAAGGAGAAATAACAGCAACAATTAAAAAGGCAGCCGCAGTTACAAAACTGATCATGGCTGTATTCTTTATTTCATATTGAAAAAAAGAAATCATATTATTTTCAGAAAATAAAGACCCGTAGTATACAGGGAAAATTGCTGATGAAATGACCAATGGATAAACCGAATTGGCCCAATCATAAAAAGCCCAAGCATTTATTAATTTTCTACTCCCTTTTTTTAAAGGAGTTTTTAATGTAAACATGAAAAATCTTTAATAATCGAATTTAATAAAAATCGAAAGATATGATAAACTTATTCTTGATTGATTTATAATTAAGAATTCGTTCACTTATTAAACTCTTATTTACATACTACTAAATTATTATATCATTAAGTTTTAGAAGAAAAAAGATCACTAATTTTGATTAAAATTGAGAAAGATGAAAAAATACCTTTTACCACTAGTTTTTGCATTATTAGTTTCTTGCCGAGGAAATTCTCAAGGTAAGAAAGCTCAAAAAAAAATATATAAAATCATTAAAACAGATGCAGAATGGAAATCAAGCTTACCCGCTTTAGCATATGACGTTTTAAGACATGCAGCTACAGAACGACCTTATACAGGACCACTAAATGATAATAAACGAGAAGGAACTTATCTTTGTGGGGGCTGTAAAGCACCTCTGTATGAATCGCAATATAAATATGATTCAAAATCTGGATGGCCATCATTTGATCGAGGAATTGAAGAAAACTTAGAATATGATGTGGACTATAAAATTGGCTACCCAAGATCAGAATTAAAATGTAATAGATGTGGGAGTCATTTAGGACACATGTTTGACGACGGTCCAAAAAAAACCACTGGACAACGTCATTGTATTAATTCTGCTGCTCTAACTTTTATTCCAAAAGATGAAAAATAAGGTTTATAAAATTTCAAAAACAGAGGCTGAATGGAAGAAAGAATTGAGTAGTGATGAATTTAAGATATTAATAGGGAAGGGAACTGAACTTCCATTTACTGGTATTTTCAATGATCACTACGAAACTGGAACATATACCTGCAAAGGCTGTGGAAATCCTCTATATACTTCTGGTTCAAAATTCAACAGTAGCTGTGGGTGGCCTTCTTATGATGCAGCACTTCCTGACGCTATAGAATATATAAAAGACAATAGCCATGGGATGCTACGTACAGAAATAGTTTGTGCTAATTGTGGTGGACATCAAGGGCATTTATTTAATGATGGTCCAACTTCTACAGGAGAACGGTATTGCGTTAATGCTGCCAGTATTGATTTCTCAAAGGAGAAGAAATAAGACTTAAAATTGTTATCAGTTTTGTAAATTTGCAATGAATTTAAATTATACTTCATGAGTTCATATGATATTATTGTAGTAGGAAGTGGCCCTGGAGGTTACGTAACCGCTATTCGTGCCTCACAACTTGGTTTTAAAACTGCAATCGTAGAAAAAGAAAGTTTAGGAGGTGTTTGTTTAAATTGGGGATGTATACCCACAAAAGCGCTCTTAAAATCCGCACAAGTTTTCGAATACCTTAAGCACGCTGGAGATTATGGCTTAAGTGTTAAAGAATATGATAAGGATTTTGATGCCGTTGTAAACCGAAGTCGCAATGTTGCCGCTGGAATGAGTAAAGGAGTTCAGTTTTTAATGAAAAAAAATAAAATTGATGTCTTAAAAGGGCATGGTAAAATTCTTACAGGTAAAAAGGTGAGTATAACTCAAAATGATAGAACAGAAGAATACAGTGCTTCAAATATAATTATAGCAACAGGAGCTCGCTCTCGCGAACTACCTTCTCTTCCTCAAGACGGAAAAAAAGTTATTGGCTATCGTGAAGCTATGACCTTACCTAAACAGCCGAAAAAAATCATTATCGTAGGGTCTGGTGCAATAGGTATTGAATTTGCCTATTTTTACAACGCCATGGGATCAGAAGTAACCATTATAGAATATCAAGACCGCATTGTTCCTATTGAAGACGAAGAGGTTTCTAAACAACTAGAGCGTTCCTTCAAAAAGAGTGGTATTAACATCCTCACTAATGCAGAAGTAACAGGAGTAGATACTAAAGGAAAAGGAGTGACAGCATTTGTAAAAACAGCGAAAGGAGAAGAAAAAATTAAAACAGATATTGTTCTTTCTGCGGTCGGAATTAAAACAAATATTGAAAACTTAGGCCTAGAAAATGTAGGCATTGCAATAGACCGTGATAAAATTTTAGTAAACGACTTTTACCAAACCAATCTTCCTGGATACTATGCCATTGGTGATGTAACATCAGGGCAAGCACTAGCTCATGTAGCTTCTGCTGAGGGAATATTATGTGTGGAAAAAATTAGTGGAATGGCAGTTGAAGCACTTGATTATGGGAATATTCCAGGGTGTACCTATTGTTTCCCAGAAATTGCATCTGTTGGACTTACCGAAGCCCAAGCTAAAGAAAAGGGGTATGATATTAAAGTAGGAAAATTTCCGTTTTCAGCATCTGGAAAAGCTCAGGCTGGTGGAACATCTGAAGGCTTTGTGAAAGTAATTTTTGACGCTAAGTATGGGGAATGGTTAGGCTGTCATATGATAGGTGTAGGAGTAACCGATATGATTGCGGAAGCTGTATTGGGCAGAAAGTTAGAAACAACTGGTCACGAAGTTCTAAAAACTGTTCATCCACACCCTACAATGAGTGAGGCTGTAATGGAGGCGGTAGCTGATGCTTATGGTGAAGTAATTCATTTATAGGTAGATATTTTAAATACTATTCAACACACAAAAGCATAAAATAAGAGATTATAAGATCGTCATCCTCACCCCTATTAATAAAAAAATCAAAAAGATTCAAACCCCTTTTTTAAAAGAAATAAAGTATTTTCATGAATTAAAACTAATTAACGTTTTGGAAATTAAAATATTTATTTTTTTAAAATACTTTCTATGATTATAACAAAACAGCTTTACAAATACACTTTTAAAATATTGCTCTTTGTTTCGTTTTACTCTGCAGCACAAGAACTAACAACAAGTAAAGAAGAAATTCTTTTAGAAATAGAAAAAAGTTCTGATACTTTTAAAGATATTGCGAATAATATTTGGGAGTTAGCTGAATTGGGGTTTTTAGAAGAAAAAAGTAGCACACTACTAAGGAAAGTATTAAAAAAAGAAGGCTTTTCTATTACTTCTGGAGTAGCTGGAATGCCAACTGCATTTATAGCAGAATATGGAAAAGAAGGACCTATTATCGCTTTACTTTCAGAGTATGATGCACTTCCAGGAATGTCACAAGCAGCAGTTCCAGAAAAAAAAATGTTGAAAGGAAAAACAGCAGGTCATGCCTGTGGTCATCATTTATTTGGAGCAGGATCATTAGCTGCAGCTATTCATATTAAAAATTGGCTTAAAGATACGGGGACACCTGGAACAATTCGCCTTTATGGAACACCTGCCGAAGAAGGTGGAGGTGGAAAAGTATACATGGTCCGTGCTGGCCTTTTTGATGATGCATCAGCTGTATTATCTTGGCATCCAAGTGATAGAAACTCAGCAAACTCAGATTCTTCATTAGCAGCAGTAGCAATCCGTTTTAAATTTAAAGGGATTGCTGCACATGCAGCTGGAGCTCCTTGGGAAGGAAGAAGTGCTTTAGATGGAGTGGAAACTTTAAACTATATGATAAATATGATGCGTGAACATGTAACTCCTGATTCTAGAATACATTATGCGATTTTAGACGGATCTAAAGCCCCTAACATTGTTCCAGCAGCAGCTGAGGTAGCCTATATCGTTAGACATCCTGATATGACGGAATGTAGTAATATGCTTGATCGAGTTATTAATAGTGCTAAAGCTGCAGCGATGGGAACGGAAACTGAAGTAAACTATGAAATCATCACAGGCTATTTCAATAAACTTCCAAATAAAACGCTTGGACAATTAATGCACTCAAATCTTGAAATTGTAGGAGGGGTTAGTTACACTGAAAAAGAACAGAAATTTGCAACTACTATTATGAAAACTTATGACTTTAAAAACTTAACTCCAGAATCTGCTCTAGAAATAGAACCCTATAAAATCACAGAAAAAGGGCATGGCGGTTCTACAGATGTGGGCGATATTAGTTGGATACGCCCTACTACAGAAATGGGTGCCGCTACATGGGTGCCAGGAACAGGAGCTCATAGTTGGCAGGCAGTTGCTGCGGGAGGAACTAGTATTGGTGAAAAAGGAATGATGGTAGCAATAAAAACACTAACCCTTACAGCTATTGATTTATTTATGAACCCAGAAATTATTGAAAAAGCTGATGAAGAATTAACTAAAAGAAGGGGAACTAATTTCGTATACAAAGCTTTACTTGGTAATCGTAATCCACCTTTAAATTACCGTCTTGATAAAAAATAATTTTGAAAATGATATTATTTAGTGAAAAATTGTTTTTTTACACTCTCCACTGCTAGACGATAAGAATCTAGTCCAAAACCTATAATTAGTCCTTTTGCTACAGGAGTAATAAAAGAGGTGTGTCTAAAATCTTCTCTAGCGAAAGTATTCGATATATGAACTTCAATCACAGAAGAGTCTATTGCTTTAATTGCATCACCAATAGCAACTGAAGTATGGGTATATGCTCCTGCATTTAATAAAATTGCATCAGCAGAAAAACCAATTTCATGAAGTTTATTAATCAATTCGCCCTCGACATTTGATTGAAAATAGTCAAATATAATTTCTGGGAATTTTAGTTTAAGTGAATCAAAATATGTCATAAATGACTGATCCCCATATATTGAAGTCTCTCGTGTACCTAAAAGATTTAAATTTGGACCGTTAATAATACTAATCTTCATTTTTATTATTTTAGTAAAAGTATATAAATTAGATTGAATCCCATAAAACAGACTGAGTGAATTGGAAAAAAGCCATTGCAGATTATCGAATGTATCTTAAAATTGAAAGAGGTCTTTCTGAAAGCTCTATAGAAAGCTACACATTAGATGTTCTTGGTTTTGAGAAGTTTTTAATTGATGAAAATATCACTAAAAATCCAATAGATTGTGATTTGTCATCTGTCCAAACCTTCATTTATGAAACAGCAAAATTATTAAGTCCAAATACCCAAGCTCGAAGACTTTCTGGCTTACGAAGTTTTTTTGACTATATGATATTTGAGTCATATAGAGTCTCTAACCCAACTGATCTAATTGAAGCACCAAAATTAGGCAGAAAATTACCTGATGTTTTAGATCTCAATGAAGTAGATTTATTGTTAGAACAAATAGATTTAGGACACCCTCAAGGCTTTAGAAATAGAGCAATGCTAGAAATGCTCTATGGGAGTGGAATTCGTGTTTCTGAACTTGTAAATTTGAGTTTATCAAATTTATTCTTTCAAGAAAATTTAATTCGGGTTACTGGCAAGGGAAACAAACAAAGATTAGTCCCTATGGGGAAATTCACTAAAAAATTTATATTATTCTATATTAATAATTCCAGAACACAACAAAATATTGATTCAGTTTATCAGGATATTGTTTTTTTGAACAGAAATGGCAAAATCTTAACCAGACAAATGATTTTTACAATTATAAAGCAATTAGCTTTAAAAGCAGATATTAAAAAAAAAATTGGCCCACACACCTTTCGCCATTCTTTTGCAACTCACCTTTTAGAGAATGGTGCTGATATAAGAACCATTCAGATCTTAATGGGACATGAGAATATTACTACTACAGAAGTATATACTCATTTAGACACACAACATTTACGTAGTGTAATTGAACGTTTTCATCCTAGAGATGGTTCTAAACGATAACTAATCGAAAGCCTTCACCGTGAATATTTAAAATCTGAACTTTCCTGTCGACAACTAAATATTTTCTTAATTTAGCAATATAAACATCCATACTTCTGGATGTAAAATAGTTGTCATCTCTCCAAATTTTATTTAAAGCTACCTCTCTTGTAAGTAAATCGTTGATGTTTATAACTAGCAAGCGTAATAATTGATTTTCTTTGGGAGATAACTTAATTGTTGAACCACCATTATGAATTAAGGTGCGAAGTTTAGAATTAAAAGAAAACTCACTGAAAATAAATTCAAATTCATCACTTGTAGGAAAATCAGGCAGAGATTGGCGGTTTAAAACAGCCTTTATTTTTGCTAAAAGGACCTCTGAATCAAATGGCTTGGTTAGATAATCATCACCTCCAACTTTAAAGCCTTTTAATACATCATCTTTTAAATTTTTAGCTGTCAAAAAGAAAATAGGTACGCTATCATTTATCTCACGTATTTCTTTTGCTAATGTGAAACCATCCTTGTAAGGCATCATAACATCAAGTATACAAAGATCAAAATCATCTTTTTTGAACTTTTCAAATCCTTCAATACCATTTTTGGCAAGGGTAATATCATAGTCGTTTATAGTCAGGTATTCCTTTAAAATACTTCCAAAATTCGGATCATCTTCAACTATTAATATCTTTTTATTTGAACCTTTCATTTTCTTTTGTTTTAAGGGAGGGTTATCTGAATTTATTAATTGGAAAGGTTAGGATAAATTTAGTTCCGACGTTTTCTTTACTTTCTAGATTGATTTGGCCTTTGTGAAGATCGACTATGCGTTTAACATAAGCGAGTCCAAGTCCATGACCCTTTGTAGTGTGAATATTTCCTGAAGTAGCACGATAAAATTTATCGAAAATTTTCTTTTGAATCAAAGGAGTCATACCTATACCATTATCTATTACCTTTAAAATAAAATTATTGCCCTCATTTAAAGTTTCAACTTTAACACTAGGTTTTATTTCACAATATTTTATAGCATTATCCAATAAATTAACCACAACATTTGTCATGTGACTTTTATTTGCAAACACTATACTATTTGATGCTTTAAATTGAGTTTGTAATTTTCCGGATTTATTTTTAAAAATCAAATCAGTATGATGAATGGCATCCTGAACGATTTCATGAAGGTTGAGAGATGATCTTTGAATTGTTTCGTTACTTCGTTCTAACTGAGAAATACGTAAAACATTCTCTACCTGAGAAAGCATCCTGCCATTCTCTTCTCTAATCATTTTAACATATTTTGCTACTTTTTCTGGAGCTACAATTGACTTAGGGTTTGAAATGGCATCTAAAGCTAGACTGATCGTGGCAATAGGTGTTTTAAACTCGTGAGACATATTGTTAATGAAATCTGTTTTAATCTCTGAAATTTTCTTTTGATGAATGATTTGATAAAGAGCACTACTAGATACCAAAACAATAAAAAGAGTCAGAAAAAAGGTCAACCCTCCTATGCCTATAATGGAAGAAAAAACATATCCATCTTTTTGCGGAAAAGAAACCACTAACTCATAATTAATCAAAGCATTTTTATCGTTAAAAATTGGAGTTGAATAGCGAAACCCTTCTTGTTCCTCAGCATAGTTATTTGATCTGATTTTGGTAGAAAGTCCATCGTTATAAATACCAAATTCGTAGGGGGTTACAATCTTCTTTGCATCAAACTCGCGTTTTAAAACAAAGTCAAGTTCATCAATATTCAATCGTTTATGAATTGGAGTATTAGAAGTGTAATCTTTAAAAGCATTTCTAATACGTTGATTTGCAATATTCATGCGGTCAATAGTCTTAATTTTTTCTATAGAGTTTGCAATATTATTTTCACGATCAAAAACATCATTTTTATTAATGATTGTTGTGTTTTTAACTTGTTTTACATCAGTCATAGTTTTTATTGTATCTCCAAGTTTTGGATCTAAATAGGGAGTAATGTTGTAGTCCTCCTCTAATATTCCGTATGCATAATAAGAAATAAGGTTATTGGTTTTGTCTTCATCTAAAAACAAAAAAACACTTGCGAAACTAGCATCATCAGGAGTCTCTAAAGAATCTATTAAACTTTCATAGGTGGTTATATAGTCTGACAATTCACGTTCTTGAATTTCCTCTGCAATAATCTGAAGAGACTGCTGAACAGCAAGTGAAAACTCTTTTTCTTTATCATTCCATGCTGAAAATATCCAATACCCTTGTAACACAACAATTCCCATGATAGAAATGATCATAAAACTAACTAAGGAAATAAATAAACTCTTCTTCATATAATTAATCTCAATACATCTTTTAATAGAATGTAAATTTGGTTATTTATTATTTAACACAAATTTCAATTTTTTAATTGACAAAAAAACCTAAAACTATGTTAATGCTTTTAAATTAAACATTAAGCAAAGAGTTAAGAATTTTTTTTGCTTGATCTAATGCAGTTTCAAGATATTCATTTTGGATTAAATAATCAGATAGCAATTTCTTTTTATCATCTGACCACTGGAGTTTAATTCTAGCTTCAACATCGTTTTTTTTGATATTATCTCGCTTTACAACTCTTTGAATTCTACTTTCTTCAGATGCAATAACTAAGATTATAGCATCACAATTCTCATACCCCCCTGACTCAAATAAAATAGCAGCTTCTTTAATTATAATCGAATCTTCTTTATATTTTTGTCTGAAATCTTTAAAAGCTTTCTCCACTGCTGGATGAACAATTGCGTTTAACTTAGCCAGTTCTTTTGGATCATTAAAGACTCGAGCCGCTAACTTTTTTCGATCTAATATACCCGATGAATTGTATATGCTATTTCCAAAAGCTTTGCTAACAAAAGATTTAAGTGAAGAATTAAGCAGAGTCTTCGCAACATCATCTGATTCAAAACACGGAATATTTTGAGTCTCAAACCACCTCAAAAGAGTTGTTTTACCGCTACCAATACCACCTGTTAATCCAATAACTTTCATTTTCTTATTAGATAATTTACTGTTTTAGGTTCCCAAATGACTTTCTTCACTTGACTGGGTTGTTTCACCAATCGTATTGGTAAGTGAGTTAATTCATTTTTTAAGATTAATTCATAATCGACTACTAACATAAAGTCCCTGGCATTAAAACCATTTAGTAATGTCAATGGCATTGTTGCTTTTAAGGTTCCCGTAGGAGGAAATAATTTTACTTTAACAGATTTGGGAATGTTTATGATTTCAATCGGAAGTATAAATTGTTTTTCTGAATACCGTGAAACCTCTTGCTTTATATTAACTTCCTGTATATCAAATTGAAGATTAGTGAGATTCTCTAAAGCAATAACTTTCTGAAAAGATTCAAAAACATTCTCCATAATAAAAGAAACTGTTTTAACGATTGTCAAGGTATCTAATACATCTTGTGAGCCTCTAACTAATAGGCTGTCTGGACTAATGGTTAGGGGAGAATCACTGAGATATCCAGCTCGAAATTTCAGAATGGGGTCAGAAGTAATTTTAACTTTTTTAACACCTAGCCTTGCATAAGTTATTTTTATAACAGGGGTTGTTATTTGATTTAAAATAGTATTATCAAATAACTGTTGTTGAATATTAAAACGCTCATTATCAATTGAAACAAAAGCCTCTTTGCCAATAAAGATATTTTTATTGAGAACTAAATTAATCTTATTTTTAAACAAACGGTACCATAATATTTCTATTCCGCTTGCAGTAATGGACAAGACTAATTCTGAAGAGTCATGATTAAGAACAATTCCTTTAGGAATATTGTTCCAATGAATACTAAAGGATTGCTCTATCTGATAAGTGTTTGAAAGTTTGGTGCTAAACCAAAAAATGAAAGACAGTAAAATAAATAAAAAGAAAAATTTAAAACGATCCTTCGTGGGAAGCTGCCTTAAAACTTTTTCAAATTCATTTTTTTTTAACTGCATAACTTTTCATTACTATAAATCTTATTCTGAATTACTTAAGGAGTCTATAACCTCTTGACTAACCCCAACATTAGAAAATCCTCCATCGTGAAATAAATTTTGAAGAGTTACCATTTTTGTGTAGTCAGAAAATAATGAAACCGTATAGTCTGCACATTCTTTTGCAGTAGCATTACCTAATGGAGACATTTTCTCTGCATAATTCAAAAAGCTATCTAAACCTTGAACTCCTTTTCCAGCTGTTGTGAGGGTTGGAGACTGAGAAATAGTATTGACACGAACTTTTTTGTTTTTTCCAAAGAAATATCCAAAACTACGAGCTATGGATTCTAAATATGCTTTATTATCAGCCATATCATTATAATTTGGAAAAGTACGTTGTGCGGCTACGTATGAAAGTGCCACGATACTACCCCAAGAATTCATTGCATCTTTCTTATAAAGGCATTGCATTAATTTATGAAAAGAAACAGCCGAAACATCCCATCCTTTTGCCATCCAATCATGGTTTAAATCAGTGTAATGTTTTCCTTTTCTAACATTAACTGACATACCAATAGAATGTAAAACAAAGTCAAGATTTCCTCCAAGAATTTCTTGAGCTTGATCTATTAAAGAATTTAAATCATCCATACTTGTTGCATCAGCAGCAATTACTTTTGAACCTGTTTTTTCTGCTAGTGTATTTATAGTTCCCATCCTTAGAGCTACAGGAGCATTCGTAAGAACAAACTTTCCACCAGCATCTGCAATTGACTCTGCAGTTTTCCAAGCAATAGATTGATCATCTAAAGCTCCAAAAATGATTCCTTTTTTTCCTTCTAAGATTTTATGTTTCATTAGTAAAATTTGTTATCAAATATACATTTAATTCATTAATTGTTTGGCGTGTGCAATTGCCGTTGGTGTGATTTCGTTTCCAGATAGCATCATGGCTATTTCTTCAATCCGTTCATCATTTGATAATTTTTTTAGCAAAGTAACCGTCTTACCCTTACTCATAGATTTTTTAACTTTAAAATGATGATTTCCCTTTGCAGCAACTTGTGGCAGGTGAGTAATAGTTAAAACCTGAAGCTTACAAGATAAAGTCTTCATGATATCAGCTATACTGTCAGAGATTTTCCCAGAAACTCCTGTATCAATTTCATCAAATATTAAAGTTGGTAGTTTCTTATAACGTGATAAGATATACTTTATGGCAAGCATTATTCTGGAAAGCTCTCCTCCTGAAGCAACCTTTTTAAGCAAGTTAAATTGTCCACCTTTATTTGCACTAAACTGAAATAAGATAAGGTCCTTTCCATTTGATAAAAATTCAGAAGTCGGGTTTAATTGAATTTTAAAAGTTGCATCAGGCATTCCCATCTTTCCTACTAATTCTTTAAGCTCAATTTCTAAAACTTTAATAGCTTTTTTACGGTTAACAGAAATGGAATAGGCAAGTTTTTGTAAACGTTCCTCATAAGTATTTTTATCAATTACAAGAGCTTTTAATTTGCCATCAATATCTAAGGTTTCTTGTAATTCATTTTCTAACTTGTTTTTTACACTAATTAAGTCTAATACAGATGTTACCTTATGTTTTTGAAGCATTGTATTTACTTCATCTAATTGAGCTTGAAGTATTTCTAATTCCTGTGGGTTAGCTTCTAATTGGTCCAATTGAATTTTTAATTCATTTAAAAGATCATCTGTTTCAATTGATATATCTTGAATACGTTCATTTAGTAATAAATATTTAGAGTCGATTTTAGACAAGCCTTGGCTTAAAGACCTAACCTTTACAATACCATCTATAATTCCTGTTGATTCAGCACCTAGAAGATGAATACTCTGAGAAAGAGAAGTTTGAAGATATTCAATATTAGAAAGTAAAGAAATTTTACTCTCTAAGTTGTCTTCCATTCCTTCTTTTAAGTTAATAGAAGATAATTCATCAAAAAGAAAATTTTGAAGCTCTAATGAATCTTGGGACTCATTTTTCAGAGTCGCCCAATGTGAATATTCTTTTAATACTTTTTTGTAAGCAATTAAAGTATCCGTATAAGATTTTAATTGGCTTCCACAGGAACCTAGGGCATCTAAAATTTCAAATTGATAGTCTTTTTCTAAAAGAGTTTGGGTATCATTTTGAGAGTGAATATCAAGAAGTTTTTGACTGATTTTTTGTAATAAATCTAAAGTAACTGGAGTATCATTAATAAAAGCTCTTGATTTACTTTGAGGTAAAATTTCTCTACGTAAAATAGTGTGTATATCATAATCAAGGTCTAATCTTTCAAAAAAAGTTTCTAAATCATAAGATCCAATATCAAAAGAAGCTTCAACAATACACTTTTTAGTAAGATCAAGTAAACTGGAAAGGTCTGCCCGTTTTCCTAAAACAAGAGATAACCCGCCTAAAAGAATCGATTTACCAGCACCTGTCTCACCGGTGATACAGCTCATGCCATTCTCAAAGGAAATTTCAAGGTCCTCAATAAGTGCGAAGTTTTGTATTTTTATCTGACGTAACAAAGTTTTTGTTTTCGTTTAATTATATAATTGTAAAATACGGAAATTAGGCTTTAATTTGTTTCCATCTTGTGCCAAATAAAGGAGCTAGTCTTTTAAGAATCTCTTCAGTTTCTTTAAAGTTAACTTTTGGACCTTCTCCAAATAGATTGATTATTTCCTCAACTTTGGAATCAAAAAACATTTGCAACAAGAAGTTATTGGGTCTTCTTTGGTTTAAAGGTTCTAACTGCTTGAGTGCAACCATAACTTGGTTTTTACCTTCAAGTGGACTGTCTGTCATAAAATCTAAACCCTTTCTGTGATAAGTGTAGAGTGCTTGTCTATATTCTCTAAAGCTATTTGAACGTAAGGCGTCAATAAGCCAAAAACGATTCTTTGTTCCATCCGAGGGCTTCCAACCTTTTCTAGAAGAAGTTTGTGCTAAATTAACAGTTTGTAGTGCACTTTCATAATACTGCGATCCTCCATTTAACTTAAAACTATCTGCATCTAATCCAATAATTACATAAACATAATAGCTTATTAGTGAAATTAAATTAGATTCAAAACTTGTTCTGTTAAAAAATAAGGGTTGGAATTCTTGATATGTAAAAACAATGTCATTATCTAAAAAATTCAAAACTGGGCTATCATAATTTGAATCAAAAATAGGACGTTGAGATTGCACTTGAAGGGTTGCCTCAAAGAGATCATTACTATAACCCGTTAAATTAAAAACAAAAGAACATGTTATTTTTTCTTGATTTAAATAATCTTGATTTGTCCATACCTGTGTATTGATCAACTCATTTATGGATCGCTGTAAAGTTTTAAAAATTTGTTGATTGGTTTGATTCACTAAATCAGAATTAATAATTACTTGAGCATTCAGTTCTTGTGATTTAGATAAATTAAAGAAACTAAGAAAAATAAGTAAAATAAAATTACGCATCATTAGATAAGATTTGTTTGAAAATTACTTTTGCACAATCTGATTTTGATTGAAGTGGGAACTTATTAATACTTTGATTAGCATGAATATATGTGATTTTATTAGTGGATACTGAAAAACCAGCTCCTGAGTCTTGAAGAGAATTTAAAACAATGCCATCTAAGTTTTTATTGTACAACTTTTCTTTAGCATTTTCTATAGCATTATTAGTCTCTAGGGCAAAACCAATAAGGTATTGGTTTTTTTTATGTGATCCCATATAGGCTAGGATATCTTGTGTAGGAATAAGATTCAATGTCAAAAGATTTGTTTTCTTTTTTATTTTCTGAAGTACTTGTGTCTCCGGCTTATAGTCTGCAACAGCAGCAGCTGCAATAGCAATGTCTGTGTTTAAATAATATTCCTTAACAGCAACAAACATTTCTTGCGTACTTAACACATGTACTATCAGTATGTTAGGATGTGAAATAATTTGAGCAGTAGGACCTGTAATTAAAGTTACTATAGCCCCTAATTCAGCAGCTTCTTTAGCTAGGGAAAATCCCATTTTACCTGAAGAATGATTACCAATAAAGCGCACAGGATCAATAGCTTCATAAGTGGGTCCAGCTGTAATCAATACCTTTTTGTTTTTTAGGGGTAATGATGGATTAAAATAAGAAATAATGTTTTCTGCGATTTGATGGGGCTCCATCATCCTCCCTTTACCTTCAAGACCACTTGCTAAATCTCCTTCGCCTACGGGCAATATTTGATTTCCATATGACGCTAGAAGGTTTATGTTTTTTTGATTTGATGGATGTGTATACATATCTAAATCCATTGCAGGAGCAACAAAAACAGGACATTTTGCAGAAAGATAGGTTGCTAAAAGTAAATTATTACAACGTCCTTGTGCCATAGATGAAAGAGTATTTGACGTTGCAGGAGCAATAATGTAAAGGTCCGCCCAAAGTCCTAACTCCACATGGTTATTCCATACTGGGTTGTCAAGTTCATTATTGGTAAAGGATGAAAGTACCGGGTTTTTTGAAAGAGCTGATAATGTGAGTGGAGTAACAAAATCTTTAGCTAATGGTGTCATTAAAACACGAATTTCTGCACCGAACTTTATTAATTCACGCACTAATAATGGAGTTTTATAAGCGGCAATTCCTCCCGAAATTCCGAGTAAAATCTTTTTACCGCTTAGCGAGCTCATTCTTAGTCGTTAGATTCTTCTGTGTTACGGTGGTATATTTTTTCATTTAACCACTCTTCAACTGCCATTGCATGAGGTTTTGGTAAACGCTCATAAAAACGAGACACTTCAATTTGTTCTTTGTTTTCGAAAATTTCCTCTAGACTGTCATTATGAGTTGCAAACTCTTCTAATTTTTCATGCAATTCTTTTTTAATATCCAAATTGATTTGCATGGAACGCTTGGCTATAATTGCTAGGGCTTCATAAATATTTTCTGTGGGTGCCTCAATTATATTACGATCATACGTTTTTGAGTTTAAGGCCGCTTTAGATTCTCTGTACTTAGTCATATATTTATTTTGAAAGTTTTGAAATGGTCGGTTGTGTTTTTTCTAATTCTGAATTCACCTTAATCATTTTATTTTCTAGATCGTTCAAAAAAACTGTTTCAGGATAATAACGTAGGATGATGTCAAATTGTTGTTGTAATTCAGCAAGGCGTTGTTTTTTCAAGGAGAAAATACTATTGGTCGCTATTTGATAAGAAGCATTAAACTTTGTGTAAAGTGCTTCTTCTCTATATTTAGTGCCTGGAAAACTAGCAATAAAATTATCGCTAGCTTTAATAGCTGCTTTGTAATCTCTTATAGTAAAATATTGTTTTGCAATTTCAAAATCTTTTTGTTCTAATTTTTCCTGTAGTTCACTAATCAATTGATTTGCTTCTACTGAATATTCTGTAGTAGGATACAAATTAATAAATACTTGAAGTTTTTCAATTGCTGTGTATGTGTCCTCCTGATCTAAACTAAAGTTTGGAGATAAATAATAATAAGATTTTGCTGCTTTGAAGCTAGCTTCTTGAATTCGATCACTTTTTGGATATGATTTGACAAAATTCTGATATTGATTGGCAGCTAAGTAATATCTTTTTGTTTGAAAATAAGAATCTGCAAAAAAGAAAATAATACGTTGAGACTGAGGCTTGCCTCTAAACTTTGGGATGATTTGTTCAAAAAGTCTATTTGCTTTTCTATATTCTCCGCTATTGTAATAAACTTCTGCTTGTTTATACTTTTTAGAGGTGTCATCACTATTTAAAAGTTTTTGATAATCACTACACGATATTAACGTCATTAACAACAACATTAGGGTAGTAACAAAAAAACATTTAAAATTCATCTTGCAAAAGTACTAAATAACAATGAGAATTTAAATTTTTATTCAAAAGACAATTTTAAAATCTTAAAAACAAAATTAACTAGAGTAAACAGAGGTCTTTAAAGTATTCTCAATGCGTTCATGAAGATCACTAGAAGCTTCAATTAGCGGAAGTCGAACTGTTTTTTCACATAAATCCATAGACGCCATGAGTGCTTTTACTCCAACAGGGTTTCCTTCTTCAAAAATTAGATTCACAATGTCTAGTAAACTATAGTGTAAATTATATGCCTTTTGGAGTTCACCATTCTCAACATGATGAAACATCCTTAACAAGGGAACTGGTAATGCATTCGCTAAAACTGAAATAGTACCTACCGCACCTGCCAGAAGCATTGGTAATGTAAGTGAATCGTCCCCGGAAATAACTTGAATATGTGCAGGACAAATTCTTAAGATTTCTTGTGCCTGGAGCATGTCTCCTGAAGCATCTTTAATTGCAATAATATTTTCAAAATCTTTTGTCATTCGCAAAAAGGTTTCTGGAAAAATATCACTGCCAGTCCTAGATGGAACATTGTAAACAATAATTGGCAATGGACTTGCTTTTGCTAGTTGACCAAAGTGTTGATATATACCTTCCTGAGAAGGTTTGTTGTAATAAGGAGATACGGATAATATAGCCTGAAAATGTTGTAAATCAGAAGTCTGGATTTCATTTATTAATTTGACTGTGTCATTTCCGCCAATTCCTATTACTAAAGGAATCTTATTTTGATTAATTTCAGTCACAGCTTGGATCACAGCTTTCTTTTCAATATTAGTCAAACAAGCAACCTCAGCAGTTGTACCAAAAATAACAATATAGTCGACCCTTCCCGTAATAAAATTTTCAATTATTCCCGGGATAGACTGAAAATCGATTGAACCATCATTTTTAAATGGAGTTATCATAGCAACTCCCAAGCCTTTTAAATTCATCTTATTTACTTTAAAATAGATTTTAAATATTTTGTTGATTCAGAAAGAAATAAATCAGTATCTGAGGGATTTACATTTAGAATTAAATCATTCAAAGCATATTGAGTTGAAGAAAAACCTACTCTTAATTTTGCTTTACAAAATATACTCACATAGGAAGGAAGTAGACTATTATCATCGAAGTAATTGATCAATAAGTCAACTTCTTTTTTGAAAAAATCATTAAATTTTTGAGGAAAATTTCCCCAAAAATCTATCATTTCTTTTGAACATTCAATACGCTGTCCTAATAAAGTGTCCTGTAAAGGTATTTTGTTTTTATTAAAAACCACAATGGTAATATTTTGGGCTGGAACTTTAAATGCTTTTGCAAAATCTATAAACAAGGTTTCTTTAACTTCATAATTCCCTGTAACAAGAATTACAATAGATTTAAGCTCTTTTGTATTGGACTTCGAAACAGAAGTTAATAATTTTAATTTTTTCTTGAAACGTGATTTCAAAACAAAATCAGATACTATTCTAACCATTATTATTTTTCAAAATTAACTAATCATTTATTTTTTACATAAAAAATAAATGATTTATGTGTTTTTTAAACAAAATGTTACATACAAAACATTTCAAGGTGTCTCCTTCAATGCAATATATGATTTCTCGTCTAAAATTGAAATATCAAATTTTAACGCTTTTGCATTTTTAGAAGGACCAGTTCCAACTCCTGCAATTAAATAATTTGTTTTAGAGGAAACAGAACTTACAATCTTACCTCCCAATGATTGTATTTCAGTTTTAAGTGCTTCTCTTGAGAAATTATTAAAAACTCCAGACACAACAAATCTTTTTCCTGTAAAAGATTTGTGAAAATTTTTAGAGGACTCAACTGTTTTCATTTGAAGACCAAACTCTTTTAGAGATTTAATTAAATTTTGATTTTCTGAAACTGAAAAAAAATCGATTATACTTTGAGCAATACGATCTCCAATTTCATCAGTATTTGTTAATTCCTCAAGTGTTGCTATTGAAAGTCGCTCAATAGACATGAATTCTTCAGTTAATTTTTTGGCAACTGTTTCTCCGACAAACCTAATACCTAAACCGAAAAGAACTTTATGAAAGGGTTTAGCTTTTGACTTTAAAACACCCTCCAAAAGATTTGAAACAGACTTCTCTGCCATTCTATCTACAGGCAAAATCTGTTCTTTTTTTAGTTTATATAAATCTAAAATATTTTGAATAATTCCCTCATTGAACAATAAGCCAACTGTTTCACTCCCCAAACCTTCAATGTCCATTGCTTTTCGTCCAATAAAATGCTGAATTTTACCAATTTGTTGAGGTGGGCAGTGTTGATCATTTTTACAATAATGTTGAGCTTCACCATCCTCACGAATTAATTTACTATGACATTCTGGACAATCTATTAAAAATTTTATGGGACTATTTACGATAGTTCGTTTTGTTATATTTACTCCTGTTATTTTGGGTATTATCTCTCCTCCTTTTTCCACAAAGACAGTATCCCCAATTCTAAGGTCTAATTTTTCAATCTGATCAGCGTTGTGAAGAGAAGCTCTTTTAATTGTGGTGCCAGAAATAACTACAGGTTCAAGTTGAGCAACTGGTGTTATTGCACCAGTTCTTCCAACTTGATATTGCACTCCTTTTAAAACAGTAAATTCTTGTTCTGCCTTATATTTGTAGGCCATTGCCCAGCGTGGAGCCTTAGCGGTAAAGCCAAGTTCTTCTTGTAAAAAAAGACTATTTACTTTAATTACAATACCGTCAATTTCATAAGGAAGTGTTTTTCTTTTTTCATCCCAAAAAGTAATGAATTCAAAAACAGCATCAATGGAAGAGACACATTTAGCAGAATTAGGCACCTTAAATCCCCACTCTCGAGCTTTTTCTAAAGCATCTATTTGTGAAACAACGGGTAATTTCTCTCCTACTAATGAATATAAAAAACAATTAAGCGGTCGTTCAGCTACTATGCTGCTATCTTGTAATTTTAAACTTCCAGAAGCTGTATTTCTTGGATTTTTATAGAGTTCTTCCCCAAGCAGAACTCGTTTTTCATTCATTTTATGGAAACCTTCCCAAGGTAAAATAATCTCTCCTCGGATTTCAAAAAAATCTGGAAAATCAGCTTGTAATTTAAGTGGGATTGTCTTGATTGTTTTTACATTTGTAGTAACATTATCACCTTGAACACCATCGCCTCTAGTAATGGCCTTAACTAAAATTCCATATTCATATGTTAAGCTAATGGATACTCCATCAAATTTCAACTCACAGGTATATTCAAGAGCAGCCTCTTCCCCTAAAACTTTCTTAAGTCGTTCTTCCCATTGCAACAATTCTTCTTTGGAATAAGTATTTGATAAAGAATACATTGGATACCGATGGACTTCTGTTTTAAAAGATTTTATGATATCGCCCCCTACTCTTTGTGTGGGAGAGTTTATGTCTAAAAATTCAGGATATTTCTCTTCTAACACCAGAAGTTCTTTCAATAAATGGTCAAATTCAAAATCAGAAATAATAGGATCATCAAGAACATAGTATCTATGATTGTGCGTGTGTAAGGATTGTTGTAGCAATAAAATTCTTTGTTTAATTTCTTCCATATTTAATGACTTTGAAGACGAAGCATGCGGACTTTTCCAAATATATCTTTTCTTTCTTCAATAGAATAATTTGTTATTGACAAGATAAGATTTTTCATTTCTGACAGAAAATAAGGGTTAATTTCAAAATAAATAACCCCATCAGGAAGTAAGTTTTTTTGAGCATACTCTAAAATACATCTGTAGAACAGAAGAGGATCTTCCTCTGGAACAAAAAGAGCAATAGGTGGCTCATTATTAAGAACATTATTTTTCATCTCTTTCTTTTCCCTTGGATGAATGTATGGAGGATTAGAAACAATTACATTAATAGGAAATATTTCGGAGCTTAAGGCAGTAATATCAGCTTGTGAAAAATTAATGATAGTCTTATTTTTAATAGCATTAGATTTTGCAATCTCGAGGGCTTTTCTACTTATGTCAAGTGCTGTAACATTAAAAAAAGGTTGTTCCTTTGCTAGAGAAATAGCGATACAACCACTACCTGTTCCCATATCAATTAGCAAATGCTTACAGTTAATTGACTTATAATCTTCTAAAACCCATTCCACTAATTCCTCTGTTTCTGGACGAGGAATAAGAACGGCAGGTGTAACCATAAGTTCAAGAGATCTAAATGAGGTGGTGCCTAAGATATATTGTAAAGGTTCATCGTTTAAAAGACGTTGTAATACGGCTTTAATAATCTTCACTTTAGCTGGTAAAAAAAGAGTCTTAGGTTCTAGAGCAAGGGAAGTTGGTTCAATTTTAAAAAAAGATTTTAAAATCATTTTATAATAAAAATCAATTTCATTAATTTCAAAAAAAACTTTTAATTGCGATCTAAATAAATTTCGCCCTTCAATATAGGTCATATTAAAGATTTTGTCATCCAAATTGGACATGAACAATGACCAGTGTTTCCCATTGGATGATCAATGTAATTAAACCCAAGCTTTTTATATAATCTTTGAGCAGCCTCCATGTTGGGCATCGTTTCAATGTAACACAATTTAAAATCATTTGATTTTGCGAAATTAATACAAGCATCAATCAGCTTTTGGCCAAATCCCTTACCACGTGCTTTAGGTAAAAAATACATTTTTTGAAGCTCACAAACTGAAGGATCACCATCTTTTAAAGGAGCAATACCCCCGCCCCCTAAAATTTTTTTTTCCTTAGTGACAACATAATATACAGTTCTCGGACCAAGATATGCCTCATACATCGCATCTAACTCTTCATCTTCATAAGCCGTCCCAGTCTTAGGAACACCCATTTCAATTAAAACAGAACGAATCACTATGGATAATTCGCGATTATCTTTAATGTCTATTGGTCGAATCCTCATTCCTTAATTTTTGTTATAAATTTACAGTCAATTTTAATTTTCTTGGCAAAAAAAAAATATTTATACTACGATTTGAAAAATAAAAAAGACTATTTCTTCATGCAACGCTGTATTAAAATGGCAGAAAAAGGATTAGGAAAAACTTTTCCTAATCCCTTAGTTGGTTCTGTAATTGTATATAAGGACAATATAATAGGTGAAGGATGGCATCAAAAAGCAGGTAGTTCCCATGCAGAAGCAAATGCTATATTTAATGTTCAAAATAAAGAATTTCTCTCCAAAAGCACCCTTTATGTTTCATTAGAACCTTGTAATCATTTTGGTGAAACACCACCTTGTTCAGATTTAATTATTAAAAATAAAATTCCACGAGTTGTTATTGCATCTACTGATCCTAACCCTCTTGTTGCAGGAAAAGGAATTGAAAAATTAAAAAAAGCAGGATGTGAAGTGCTTGTTGGGGTACTTAAAAAAGAAGCGGATTTTTTAAATCGACGTTTTTTTACATTTCACAACTTAAAAAGACCTTATATTATATTAAAATGGGCACAAACTAAAAATAACTTTATTGCACCCATTCAAAAAAAAACGGATAATCCTGAAATATTTTGGATTACTAATAACTATTCGAAACAACGTGTTCATAAGTGGAGAAGTGAAGAGGCAGCAATTTTAGTCGGTGTACAAACCGTAATTAATGACAACCCTGAATTGACCACCCGGGAGTGGACAGGAAATAATCCATTAAGGATCGTTATTGATCCAAATAGGCGAACACCAAAGAATTCAAAATTATTTCAAGACAACATCCCGACGCTATTTTTCACTAAAGACCCCATTCAATTATTACCAAATAAAAAAGAACAAAAAATAGTTTCTCCATTCTCTATTAAAAACATCCTAAAAGAATGCTATAAACTAAAAATTCAATCAATCATTATTGAAGGTGGCTTAAGAACATTAGAGTATTTTATTAAAGATAATCTATGGGATGAGGCAAGAGTTTTTAAAACAGAAAAAATAATAAAAACAGGGATTATGGCCCCTGAATTAAAAAAAATCTCAAACCAAACAGAAATATATGAAGGGGATATACTGGATATTTATTTCAACTAAATTTTTCTAATAAAATTTCAGGGCACCGCATAGGCCGCTTAGTGAGGGGGGATAAAAAAGCTAAAATAGTAGTTCCTGAACAAATTGTTTGATTATGTTGATTAATAATTTCATAATCAAAAACTAAAGTTGCACGTGGTAAGTTTTTTAAAACTACACTCACCTGAAACTCATCTCCAAAATAAAGAGGGGTTTTAAAATCAAGATTTGCTCTTACTACAGGCATTAAAATACCTTTTTTTTCCATTTCAGAATAAGATACTCCAAGAACTGTCAGCCATTCTAATCGAGCTAACTCAAAATATTTTAGATAATTACTATGATGAACAAATTGCATTTGATCAGTTTCGCTGTAGCGAACAGTGATTTTATTTGTTGTATATTCCATTAATTTTGAATAAAAAACTTTAAAATGTTTTTAGATTTTAAAAAAAACAAGAGATTTAGAATATCATGAAAAAAAAGTTATTATTCAATAGCAAATTCATTTTTTTTTTAAAATAATTAAATCAATATTTGTAAAGAGTACAAAGAATGACTTTGACCATAAAAATTTAAAAAAATATACAAAATGAGTGAGAATGCTTCTAAGGTCTGGACCAACTGCCTTTCTTTCATTGAAGATAATATCCAGCCCCAAGCATACAAAACTTGGTTTTTACCTATTGTACCAGTTAAGTTAAATGATAATATTCTCACGATCCAAGTACCTAGTAAATTTTTCTATGAATGGTTAGAAGAACACTATGTTAAACTTCTCAAAACAGCATTACAAAAAGAATTAGGCAAAGAAGCTCGTCTATTGTACGCTATCAGAATGGAAAATGCTTTTGGAAACAATATCCCTTTCACAGAAAAAATTCCAAGTAATAATAGAAGTGGTGTAAAAACTCAACAAGTGGACGGCCCTATCAATTCTTATGCAGGAGAACTCAAAAATCCTTTTGTTATTCCAGGTATCAAAAATCTTCAAATTGAATCACAGTTAAATCCAAATTATAATTTTGATAATTTTTTAGAAGGTGACTCAAATCGTTTAGGAAGATCTGCTGCACTAGCAGTATCTGCAAAACCAGGTGGGACATCATTTAATCCACTTCTAATTTTTGGTGGAGTTGGTTTAGGGAAGACACATTTAGCACATGCTATTGGAGTAGAAATAAAAGAAAAATATCAAGATAAAACAGTATTATATATTGCTGCTGAAAAATTTACTCAACAGTATATTGAGGCAGTGAAAAAAAATACAAGAAATGATTTCATTCATTTCTATCAAATTCTTGATGTACTTATTATTGATGATGTTCAGTTCTTATCTGGAAAAACAGGAACTCAAGATGTATTCTTCCACATCTTCAATCATTTACATCAAAACGGAAAACAAGTCATCCTCACATCCGACAAAGCTCCTGTTGACATGCAAGACATTGAACAGCGATTACTTTCTAGATTTAAATGGGGTCTTTCAGCTGAATTACAACTTCCCAATTATGAGACACGTATTTCTATTTTAAAAAACAAACTTTACCGTGATGGAGTAGTTATTAATGATGATATAATAGAATACGTTGCCAAAAATATTAAAACTAACATAAGGGAGTTAGAAGGTGCTATCATTTCACTCATTGCACAATCCTCTTTTAACAAAGCAGAAATCACTATCGATTTAGCGAAAGAAGTGGTCATGAAATTTGTTAAAAACACAAAACGTGAAGTTTCTATTGACTACATCCAAAAAGTAGTTTCTGATTATTTTCAAATGGATGTTGAAACTCTTCAATCAAAAACAAGAAGAAGACATATAGTTCAAGCCCGTCAACTTGCAATGTATTTTGCTAAAAAATATACTAAAGCCTCATTAGCAAGTATTGGAAGTCAAATTGGAAAAAGAGATCATGCTACCGTTTTACACGCCTGTAAAACAGTTGATAACCTTAGCTTTACGGATAAACAATTTCGTAAATATGTAGATGACTTAAGCCAAAAGCTTACCTTATAAAATATTTTGTTTTTTATGTAATACAAAAAAATACTCATGGTTTGTTTGGGTAATATTTGTCGTTGTCCTCTAGCACAAGGCATTTTAAATAATAAGGTGAATCATTTAAATATTGAAGTAGATTCTGCTGGTACGGCAAACTATCATATTGGATTTCCTCCAGACCCCAGAAGTATTGAGGTGGTATTAAAAAATAACATTGATATTCGTAAACAAATAGCACGACAATTTTCAGTCAATGATTTTAAAGTTTTTTCACATATATATGTTATGGATAATAATAATTACAGCGATCTATTAAGACTGGCTTCCTCAATAGAAGAACAACTGAAAGTAAATTATATTCTTCAAAATCAGGAAAATTTACCAGATCCTTATTATGGAGGTACTGAGGAATTTAATCAGTGTTTTTACCTTCTTGAAAATGCCTGTGAACATATTGCTAATATTCTGAGGAAATGAAAGAAGGAATTAAGAAACCAGGAATACTATATTTAATACCTACTCCTCTTGGAGAAAATCCTCCTTTAGAAGTATTACCCCTTACCGTTAAAAAAATCATAGAAGATCAAAATCATTTTATCATAGAGAATGAAAAAGCAGCCAGGCGTTTTATTAAGAAAATAGCCCCTAATAAAAACCAGGACCAACTCATAATGTATCCACTCAATAAATTTATTACCCCAGAAGAAACAGAGTCCTACTTAGACCAATGTAAAGCTGGAATTTCAATGGGATTATTTTCAGATGCTGGATGCCCAGGAATTGCGGATCCCGGGAGTGAGATTATTGCTAAAGCACATAGACTTGGAATTCAAGTAAAACCATTAGTTGGACCTTCATCGCTTATTCTTGCCATGATGAGTTCTGGCATGAATGGTCAAAACTTTGCATTTAACGGATACCTTCCTATTGAGCAAAAAAAAAGAAGACAAGCTATCATTAAATTTGAAAAAAAAGCAATTAAAGATAATCAAGCCCAATTATTCATTGAAACTCCTTATCGAAGTGATTCATTAATCAAAGAATTATTAAAAGTACTTTTATCCAATACTCTTTTATGTGTTGGTTGTGATCTAAGCTTACAAAATGAATATATAAAAACATTTACTGTAAGTCAATGGAAAAATGAAAAAGCTGACTTAAATAAGAGACCATGTATTTTTATTATTGGGGGATCTTTTTAACGATAAATTTTCTGCTTATTTATCCAGTTAATATATAGCTGCTTATTCCTATTATGCTGCCGTAAATTTTTAGCGAATAAATGATAACCAGGTTTTGAAGGGTCTGCTACAAAATACAAATATGTACTTTGTTCGGCAGAAAGAACCGCTTCAATAGTCGAAATATCTGGCATCGCAATTGGACCAGGGGGAAGGCCTTTGTTTTTATAAGTATTATAACGTGAAGAAATTTTTAAATCTTTTAATAATACACGCTTTATTACTTGATCAAAATCATTAGTCTGTCTTTTTAATGCATATATAACGGTAGGGTCTGCTTGAAGCTTCATTCGCTTTGCCAGACGATTTAAATATACAGCAGCCACTCGCGGTTGTTCATCTTCTTTTGGAGATTCTTTTTGAACTATAGATGCAAGAATATAAACATCAATAGGTGAAAGATTCTTTGCTTTAGCTTTATTTAATCGGTCTTTATTCCAAAATTGTTGATAATTATTAAACATTTTTTTTCTAAAACCCTCAGCGGTAGTGTCCCAAAATAAATCATATGAATTTGGTAAATACATTGCCAATATGTTTTCTTCAGAAAAACCATTAGACTCTAAAAAAGAAGTGTTATAAAAGGCATCCATTAAACTAGAACTATCTGCAGCTATTTGTGATGAAACTCGTTTTGCAAGATTTTCAATACGCTCTTGATTATTAAAAATAACTTTAACCGTTAGCCGTTTTGATCGAAGAACATTAATTAAATCATTGTTTCCTGATCCTCTTGTTAGTCTATACTTACCTGGTTTAATGTTTTGAGAATATCCTTTTTTTTCTGCTGCTATTAAAAAATTTTGTGATGATTTTAAAAGAGGTTCTAATTGAATATGAAGGGAATCCATTGTGTCGTCATGGTCAATAAATACATAAGAGTGTTTATTTTTAAAAACTGTATTATTCCAAAAAAAAATATTATAAAAATTAAAGATAAAATAAGTTCCAATTCCAATACCGATTAAACTAATTAACACTATTAATTTTCTTTTATACATTATCCTATTATTTTTTGATATAAAAATTCATCATGAAAAGAGCCTTCATAAAAATTCCATTCTTTTTTTATGCCAACATTTTGAAAACCACAAAACTCAAAAATAGCAATACTTGACTCATTTTCAATGGCAATATTAGCATACAAAGAATGAATATTTAAATTATTCATACAGTGAAGTTCAATTAATCCAAGTGCTTTTTTACCCATACCTTTTCTGCGTTCAGAAGATATAATGATTAATCCTACTCCTGCCCTTCTATGAAAAGGTTCGAAGTCAAATAAATCAATAATACCAAGTAATTTTTGAGAATAGTCCGTGAGAATATACCTGCGTTGTTTTACCTCAAAAATATCTTGTTGCTGCTGAGCTATGTATAATTCTAAAAGGTGTCTTGAGAAAGGTTCCCTCTGATTTGAATATTTCCAAAACTCTTTGTCATTTTCAATACTTAGTAACACTTCAATATCACCAGGTTCTAATGCTCGTAAAGTAAGATTGTCTTGACTCATAATGAAAGTGATCCAGAATAAACATAAGTTGCTGGGCCCTGTAAAAATATGTTTTCATATCTAGCTCCTTTTACCTCAAAACCGACTGTTAACTCGCCTCCTAATGCATTAAGCCTTATTTTAGTAACTCCATTTGATTCTCCTAAAAGATGCATCGCAATAGCAGAAGCTACAGCGCCAGTTCCACAGGATAGGGTTTCGTTTTCTACGCCGCGCTCATAGGTTCTAATATCAAATATCGTTTTACTTTTTTTTGATACAAAATTTACATTTATCCCTTCTTTTTTAAAAGTATCTGAATATCGAATTATCGCTCCTTGTTTTTTAACATCTATGGAATGAATCTCTTGTGAAAATAAAACAAAATGTGGAGAACCAGTATTCATAATTATGGTGTTTTCGTTTTTAGTAATATTAGTAACATCCTGCATTTGTAATCGCACATTTGTTGGAGATATTAAGCTAGCCTTGTGAGGTCCATCCATAGCCATAAAATGAGTTTTTACATCTATTATATTGTGCCGCTGAGCAAAAGAAACAGCACATCTACCACCATTTCCACACATAGAACTTAAATTACCATCTGCATTAAAGTACAGCATTTCGAAATCTAAAACTTGATGATTTTGAATTAAAATAATTCCATCGGCACCTATACCTTTATTTCGATCACAAAGCAGTTTTAGATTCTTTTGAGAAAGTGAATCATAGTCGCCGGTTCTATTGTCAATGATTATGAAATCATTTCCAGCACCTTGATATTTATCAAACTGAATCTGCATAGCGTCAAATATAATCAATTTTAAAGGTTGTTAAAAAGGCGTTAAATTAATTTTTTACTCCTTTAAAAATTATATTTTTGTATAAAAATTTAATCATATGAAATCATTTATTAAAACAGTAACTATTGCACTTGGGAGTGCTGTTTTTACCATTTTTATTTATGATGTTTATTTTAACGCTCCATTTATAATTGAAAAAGAACAAAACCTTTCAAAAAAAATACTCCCAACTAATTACACATTAACTAAAGGAACTGTTGCAGCAGAATTAACGGATTTTACCATTGCTGCTGAAAAAACTGTAAATGCTGTAGTACACGTAAAAAACACAAGTAGTGGAGAAAATAATCTTCCTTCATTCTATCGCTATTTTTATGATAAAGAAGACCTACCTGAAAGAATTGGAACAGGCTCTGGAGTTATTATCTCACCAAACGGATACATCATAACTAACAACCATGTAATTGAAAACAATACTGAAATAGAAATTACTACGAATGAAAATAAAATCTATAAAGCTCAAGTTGTAGGAACTGATCCTGATTCAGATATTGCTGTTTTAAAGATTAATGCAAAAGAAAAATTACCTTATGTGTTCTTTGGAAATTCTGATACAACTAAAATTGGAGAATGGGTTCTTGCCGTAGGAAATCCTTTTAACCTCAACTCAACGGTTACTGCAGGAATTATTAGTGCTAAATCTAGGGATTTGAACACTCAAGATGGAAAAAACGAATGGTATATCCAAACCGATGCTGCTGTTAATAAAGGAAATAGTGGGGGTGCATTAGTAAACACGAGGGGGGAATTAATTGGAATTAATACCGCTATCACCTCAATTTCGGGTGGATTTGTAGGATATTCTTTTGCTGTGCCTAGTAATGTAGTTCGAAAAATTTTTGGAGATATTCTTGAATTTGGAAATGTACAACGTGGACTATTAGGCGTTATGGGACAGGCGCTAAACTCTGATTTAGCAACACGTTTTGATGTTTTAGAAACAGAAGGTTTCTACATCACCAATCTTGAAGAGGGTTTGGGCGCTGATCTTGCAGGACTTAAACCTAATGACATAATCAAAAGTGTTGATGGTATCGCAATAAATAAATTTGCAGATCTATCTGGCTACCTAGCAAGTAAAAGGCCAGGAGAAAAAGTGAATATAAAATATAATCGAGCAGGAAAAGAAACTACCGTTAGTGTTCGTTTAGAAAAAATTAATCGCGCTTCCTTTTTTTTAATGGAGTTAAGAGAGCTTTCATCTGAACAAAAAAAAGACTTTGAAACTGATCAAGGATTGTATATTTCAAACATGAATAATCGTTGGCTTTATCAAAAAGGAATTGATAATGGCTTTCTTATATTGGAAATAAATGACCAGCAGGTAAACAAACTTGAAGATTTAAAAAAAATAAATATTGACAATTTAGATAGTATTTTATTTCTTAACCCTTCAGGAGAAGAGCTAAAAATACCAATGCATTATTAAAAAGTGAAGCTTTCACTAAAAAATCGAAGTTCTGCATCGACTTTTTATATTTTTGTTTTAATATAATTCACCTAGCCATGCGCATTGATATTATCACACTTTTTCCCGAACTCCTTAAAAGTCCATTTGAAGCTTCTATTTTAAAACGTGCAATAGCCTCTGAAATAGCTGCTGTGCATTTTCATGATTTAAGAAAATTTAGTACACATAAACAGCGTCAAGTAGATGATTACCCATTTGGGGGAGGCGCGGGGATGGTAATGATGATTGAACCCATTGATAAATGTATCGCTTACCTAAAAAATGAAAGAGACTATGACACTGTTATTTATTTAACTCCTGATGGAGAAAAATTAAATCAAAAAATTGCTAATCATAATTCTACGCTTAATAATATAATTCTGCTATGTGGTCATTATAAAGGAGTAGATCAAAGGGTTAGAGATCATTTAATCACTCATGAAATCTCCATAGGTGATTTTGTGCTTTCTGGAGGAGAACTTGCAGCTGCCGTGTTTTGCGATAGTATAATCCGTTTAATTCCTGGAGTTTTAGGTGATGAATCCTCTGCACTAACTGATAGTTTTCAAGATGATCTTTTAGCCCCTCCTATTTATACTAGACCTGCAACATATAACAACTGGGAAGTTCCTGAAATTTTAACCTCAGGTAATACACCTAAAGTAGAAAAATGGCGAGATGAAATGGCGCTTGAACGCACTAAAAAATTTCGCCCTGATTTATTAGAATAGCCTATCTCTTTTTAAACATAATAATTTTTATTAGCAGAAAAATATTAACAGAATCTTATACCATTCTCGATTAAATTCTCGCAAGATAAATTTTAAATTAAAGTTAACATTCTCGCATTATTTTATTTTTAGAATGAAAATGAAATAAAACCCTTGTAAGCAAAACTTATTAAAGTTCATTCCAATAACTGTATTGTAGTCAAAAAAGTAATATTGAACTTATTTATTAGGACTAAGAAGTTGCCTACTTCAAAATAAAGTCTAATTTTGCAAAACGAAATGAATAACCTCTGACGAAAATCGTGAATGTTGTCACTTTTCAAACAATAAAAAAATAATATGGAAGCGTTAATCAATTTTGTTCAAGACGAATTCATCGAGAAAAAAGAATTTCCAAAATTTGATGCTGGAGACACTTTAACGGTATATTATCAGATTAGAGAAGGTGAAAAAGTGCGTACTCAGTTTTTTAAAGGAGTGGTGCTTCAAATTAAAGGTCAAGGGTTATCCAAAACCTTTACGATAAGAAAAATGTCAGGCACAGTTGGGGTTGAACGTATCTTCCCATTAAACTTACCTGCTTTAGAAAAAATTGAAGTAAATAAGAAAGGAAAAGTACGTCGTTCACGTATTTATTACTTTAAAGGTTTAACTGGAAAAAAAGCACGTATTAAAGAAGCTCGTCTAGACTCTTAATATAGCTAATCACAAAAATCTTAACCACCTAGTTTTTTTAAATAAATACTTAGGTGGTTTTTTTATTTCAATAATCTACTTAAAAATACTCGCTAACACTTATATTTGCAACCGAAATAAAAAATTAAACCCATGTCAAAAATTAAAGTCACGAATCCAGTTGTTGAAATAGATGGAGATGAAATGACTAGAATCATTTGGAAATTTATTAAAGACCAACTGATACTTCCTTATTTAGATTTAACAATTGAATATTACGATTTATCAGTTACTTCTAGAGATGCTACTGAGGATAAAATTACTATTCAAGCTGCTAATGCAATAAAAAAACATCATGTGGGTATCAAGTGTGCTACTATTACACCTGATGAGGATCGTGTTACTGAATTTAACCTTTCTAATATGTGGCGTTCCCCTAATGGTACTATCAGAAATATTGTTGGTGGTACTGTATTCAGAGAGCCTATTATTATGAAAAATGTGCCTCGTTACGTTCAAGGCTGGACAAAACCAATCTGTATTGGACGTCATGCATTTGGAGATCAGTATAAGGCAGCTGACACTGTAACGACAGGGAAAGGAAAACTAACTATGACCTTTACGCCAGATGATGGAGGTACACCTAAAACCTGGGATGTATACCATTTTCAGGAAAATGGAGTTGCAATGTCAATGTATAATATTGATTCATCAATATATGGTTTTGCTCGATCTTGTATGAATCAAGCTTTAAAAAAAGGTTGGCCTTTGTACTTGTCTACAAAAAATACGATTTTAAAGGCCTATGACGGTCGCTTTAAAGATATTTTTCAAGAAGTTTTTGATACAGAATTCAAAGATCTTTTTGCCACTTCGGGTTTAACTTATGAGCATCGTTTAATTGATGATATGGTTGCTGCTGCTATGAAATGGAATGGAGGTTTTGTTTGGGCGTGTAAGAATTATGATGGTGATGTTCAGTCTGATACAGTGGCCCAAGGTTTTGGATCATTAGGCCTAATGACATCTACTTTAGTTACGCCTGATGGAAAAACAATGGAAGCGGAAGCTGCCCACGGTACTGTGACCCGACACTACCGCCAACATCAACAAGGAAAAGAAACATCAACTAATCCTATTGCTTCTATTTTTGCATGGACAAGAGGATTGGCTCATCGAGGAAAACTAGATGATAATCAAGAGCTTATCGACTTTTGCACAACACTTGAAAATGTATGTGTTGAAACTGTTGAAAGTGGTAAGATGACAAAAGATCTTGCTGTTCTTATTCATGGAAAAGAGCTAAATAGCTCTCATTATCTAACTACGCAACAATTTTTAGCTGCTCTAAAAGAAAATTTAGAGCTGAAAAGAAACGCGTAAAGCACTTTTATAATTCGTATACTTAAACCTCACAATAATTCTATTGTGAGGTTTATTTTTTAAATTCGTTAAAAACCAAAAACACTATGGCTTTTATAAAAACTACCGAACAAGATTCTAACCACAATAACCTGGAGCAAAAGAATATTGCTCAATTACTAAAAGGCATTCATCAAGAAGATCAAAATGCTGTTCACGCTGTGGGTAACGTTTTGGATGAAATCGAGACGTTAATAGAAGTCGTTGTAAAACAACAGAAAGCTGGTGGTCGCCTGTTTTATATTGGCGCCGGAACTAGTGGCCGCTTGGGAGTTTTAGACGCTTCTGAATGCCCTCCCACTTTTGGAACTGATCCTGAACGTGTTATAGGACTTATTGCCGGTGGAGACCATGCTTTACGAAACTCAATAGAAAATGCGGAAGATGACCCCCATCAAGCCTGGGAAGACTTGAACGTTTTCAATATTAATTCCAAAGATATTATAGTTGGAATTGCCGCCTCTGGAACAACGCCTTATGTAATCGCAGCACTACATGATTGCCAGTCAAAGGGCATAAAAACAGGAAGCATAAGTTGTAATGCTAACAGTCCTCTCTCTGAGGTTAGTGATTATCCTGTAGAAGTAATCGTGGGACCCGAATTTGTAACGGGAAGTTCTCGAATGAAAGCAGGAACAGCACAAAAACTGATTCTAAACATGATTACTACTGCTACAATGATACAATTAGGGCATGTAAATGGAAATAAAATGATAGACATGAAGCTTTCTAACAAAAAACTTGTGGGACGAGCAGAGTCTATGGTAATGAAAGAACTCAATATCTCTCAAGAAAAAGCAAAACAGCTACTGGAACTCCATGGCAATGTAAGAAAAGCCATAAATGCTGCTAAAAACCATGAATAAAATTCTACTTCAAAAGGGGCTTAAACTAATGAGCTATTTTCTTGTGCTCTGTTTTATGGGGCCTTTTGTGGTACATCAGGCCTTTCAAAATAAATCACATCCACTTTATTATTTGGTACTCGTAATTGGATTACTTCTGTTGGTCCTAGCTTTTTATTTTGGCTTTAAGGGGATTAGAACGCTTGTAAATGCGCTTTTAGGGAGAAAAAAGAAAAGAGTGTCTTAGAAACTTTTCTGTAACCATTGCTTGCTATCCCAAGACCCCTTATCTTTGCGGGGCATTTAATAAAATTATGATTAAAATTCAGTTTCCAGACCAGAGTGTAAGAACCTATTCAGAAGGAGTAACTCCTTTTGAAATTGCTTCGAGTATTAGTGAGGGATTAGCACGTAATGTATTGTCTGCCAAATTTAATGGGCAAATAGTAGAAAGTGTAACCCCACTTCATGAAAATGGAAAAATTCAACTGTTCACCTGGAATGATAAAGAAGGAAAAACAGCCTTTTGGCATTCATCTGCGCATGTCTTGGCACAAGCTCTTTTAGCACTTTATCCTAATTGTAAGCTAACAATCGGTCCAGCTATAGAAAACGGTTTTTATTATGATGCAGATTTTGGAACACATAGTCTTACCGAAAAAGATTTGATCGAAATAGAAAAAAAATTTTTAGACTTTTCAAGACAAAAATTTCAATTTAAAATGCGTAGCGCTTCAAAAGCAGAAGCTTTAGCATTTTACAAAAAAGAAGATAATCCGTTCAAGACAGAACTCATAGAAAATCTTGAAGACGGAACTATAACCTTTTGTGACCATTCAGACTTCACAGACCTTTGTCGTGGAGGACATATTCCAAATACCGGTTTTATAAAAGCAATTAAACTGACCAATATCGCAGGAGCCTATTGGAGAGGAGACGAAACAAAACCACAACTTACAAGAGTTTATGGTATTTCGTTTCCAAAACAAAAAGAATTGACGGAATATTTAGCCTTAGTTGAAGAAGCTAAAAAACGAGACCATAGAAAACTTGGGAAAGAATTAGAGTTATTTACTTTTTCTAAAAAAGTTGGACAAGGTCTACCCTTATGGCTTCCAAAAGGAGCCGCCCTTCGTGAACGATTGGAAAACTTCCTGAAAGCGGCACAAAATAAGGCAGGCTACGAACAAGTTATTTCCCCCCATATTGGAAGTAAAGAACTCTATATGACTTCAGGTCATTATGAAAAATATGGTGCTGATAGCTTTCAACCCATTCAAACTCCTGCAGAGGGAGAAGAGTTTCTTCTAAAACCTATGAACTGTCCACACCATTGTGAAATATACAATGCAAAACCTTGGAGTTATAGGGACTTACCAAAACGATATGCAGAATTTGGAACCGTTTATCGTTATGAGCAAAGTGGTGAACTTCACGGATTAACACGGGTTAGAGGGTTTACTCAAGACGACGCACACATCTTTTGTATGCCCAGTCAACTAGATGAGGAATTCAAAAAAGTAATTGATTTAGTTCTGTATGTTTTCGGATCTTTAGGTTTTGAAAACTTCACGGCTCAAGTATCTTTAAGAGATCCGGAAAAACCAGAAAAATACATTGGTTCATCTGAAAATTGGGATCTCGCAGAGCTAGCAATAATAAATGCCGCAAATGAAAAAAATCTAGATTATAAAATCGAAACAGGTGAAGCTGCCTTTTATGGTCCCAAATTAGATTTCATGGTAAAAGATGCTTTAGGGCGTCAATGGCAATTAGGTACTATTCAAGTTGATTATAATTTACCTGAGCGCTTTGATTTAAATTATAAGGGAAGTGATAATGAATTCCACAGACCGGTAATGATACACCGAGCTCCTTTTGGAAGTCTGGAACGTTTTGTTGCTATTTTACTAGAACATACCGGAGGTAATTTCCCTCTTTGGTTAATGCCAAATCAAGTGAATATTTTGTGTGTGAGTGAAAAATGTAAAAATTACGCTCAAAAAGTTTCAGATTGCTTGAAAAATCACGAAATTCGCGCCCTCTTAGATGATCGAAATGAGACCATTGGTAAGAAGATTCGTGAATCCGAAATCTCCAAAGTCCCCTATATGATTATCATAGGAGAGAAAGAAGAAGAAAACCAGACCGTTTCTTTACGAAAGCATTCTGAAGGTGATTTAGGAAGCTTTACGACAGAAAAAGTGGTGAATATGATAAATAAAGAAGTGAAAAGTAGCTTAACGAGCTTTGAAGTTTAATTTAAAAGACAGAAGACATAGCAATACGTAGACGTAGAACGAATCGCCCTGGAAGGGTAATCAAAGTAGATCCACACCGTATCAATCAAAAGATAATGGCTCAAGAACTACGTTTGGTTGGAGAAAATGTTGAAATTGGAGTTTACTCTCTCAACAAAGCACTTGCATTAGCGGAATCACTAGAATTAGATTTAGTTGAGATTTCTCCAAATGCTAAGCCTCCAGTATGTAAAATTTTAGAATATAAAAAATTTCTGTACGAACAAAAAAAACGAGAAAAAGTTCTCAAGGCGAAAACAAGTAAAATTGTTTTAAAAGAAATACGTTTTGGGCCCAACACCGACGAGCATGATTATGAATTTAAAAAGAAACATGCGGAAAAATTTCTTGGAGAAGGTGCGAAATTAAAAGCCTTTGTGTTTTTTAAAGGTCGCTCAATCGTATTTAAAGAACAAGGTCAAATCCTATTATTGCGTTTAGCTCAGGATTTAGAAGACCTCGGAAAAGTAGAACAAATGCCAATTTTGGAAGGGAAGAAGATGAGTATCTTGATCGCTCCGAAGAAAAAATAAAAAAAAGGAATAGTCATGCCAAAAATGAAAACAAAATCAAGTGCTAAAAAACGTTTTAAAATTACCGGAAGTGGTAAAATAAAGCGAAAGCATGCTTTTAAAAGTCATATTTTGACTAAAAAATCAAAAAAGCGTAAATTAAAATTGACTCATTCTGGTTTAGTACACGAGAGTGACGAAAAAAACATTAAACAACAATTACGCCTTAATTAATTTTAAAATAGGTTACTCGTTAATAATTAACCCGAAGTCAGGCATAAAAGAGTAGAAATACCGCCTCCTTCAAAAAAAAACAACTAAAATGCCAAGATCCACAAACTCAGTTGCTTCAAGAGCACGTAGAAAAAAAATATTAAAACAAGCTAAAGGTTATTTTGGCCGTCGTAAAAATGTTTGGACGGTAGCAAAAAACGCTGTTGACAAAGCAATGCTTTATGCATATCGTGACCGTAAGGTTAACAAACGTAACTTTAGATCTCTTTGGATTACACGTATCAATGCCGGAGCCCGTATCAATGGAATGTCTTATAGTCAATTCATGGGAAAAGTAAAAGCTAATAATATTGAGCTCAATCGAAAAGTTCTCGCAGACCTTGCGATGAACCATCCGGATGCTTTTAAAGCCATTGCTGATAAAATCAAATAAATTCAAAACTACCTTCGGGTAGTTTTTTTTTCGTTAATGAAAAAATATACCATATACCATAACCCTAGATGTCGAAAATCAAGAGAAGCAATACAATTTCTTGAAGAAGCAGGTCATTCACATGAAGTAGTGTTGTATCTAGATGGCTTTTTTACAAAAGATATCCTTCAGGAGGTATTAAACAATATAGCGCTTAAACCCAGTGAAATAGTTCGTAAAAATGAATCGGAATGGAAAAATATCTCTAACCGTAACTCATTAAATGAAACTGAAATACTAGAACTTCTAATAAAATATCCACGATTGATTGAAAGACCGATCGTCATTTCCGGTAATAAAGGGGTTCTTGCTAGGCCCATAGAAAATTTAGCTTTATTTCTTAAAGCCAATTAAACCCTAGACGCAAATTAGGGTCAAAGTAGCATTACTTCAAAAAATATATATGAAAAGATTATTATTAACTCTGTTAATTGTTAGTATTACATGTACAGTGTTCGCTCAGCGTCCAAACAACTCTCTAAATATTAACAAAATAAAAATATCAGGGAATATAACTGATTCTGAAACAGCTGAGCCACTAGAATACGCAACAATCTCTTTGGTTAATGAACGTTTTCCTGAAAAAGTTCAAGGCGGAATTACAGATACTAATGGAAACTTTAATATTGATATTTTTCCTGGAAAGTATAATATAACTATTGAATACATCGGTTTTGATAAAACAACCATCACTGGAAAAACAATACAAGAAAACACCAATCTTGGAAATTTTAAGCTTAATATTGATTCAGAATCTCTTGAAGAGGTTGAATTAATTGGAGAACGAACGGAAGTTGAAATAAGACTTGACAAACGAATTTATAACGTAGGAAAAGACATTACTGTAAGAGGTGGAAGCGTTACGGATGTAATGGATAATATACCCGCTGTATCTGTAGATGTCGAAGGAAATATCTCTTTGAGAGGAAATGATAACGTACGTATTCTCATAAATGGAAAGCCTTCTGGATTAGTAGGTCTTTCTGGATCTGCTGCATTACGTCAGCTACCAGCTGAATCCATTGAGAAGGTTGAAGTAGTCACCTCTCCTTCTGCACGCTATGAAGCTTCCGGAACAGCAGGTATTATAAATATTATACTGAAGAAAGATGAATTAATTGGCTTCAATGCAACTTTCATCGCAAATACTGGGATTCCAGAATACTTAGGAAGTACAGCAACTCTAAATTGGAGAACTAAAAAATTAAATGTTTTTTCTACAACAACCTACAGAGATCAAAAGTCTCTTGGTGGTGGAGTCTTTAATAGCGAATATTATAATGGAGATCTACCCAGTTCTTTTGCAAATGAAACAAGAGACTACGACAGAATTCGAAAGAATTACTTTATCAATTTGGGAGCAGAATATTATATTAATGATAAAACCTCCCTAACGATCAGCGGTTTTGTTCGTGACAGTAACAATACAAGTGATTCCAATACAGAAATTGATGATCTAAATGCTAATGGAGATGTCCTTTCTTCTGTAGATAGATTGCAAGAAGAAGTCGAAAAAGACAATTCAAGTCAATTCACTGCAAATTTCACAAAGAAGTTTAATGATGATGGGCATGAATTAGTCGCTGAAATTCAACTTCAAAAAAGTGCAGAAGATGAATTTGCTGATATTTCTAATTCTGATTCACCAAGTGAAACAGCAGGGACATTGGAGTCACAGACAAGAAATTTATTTCAATTGGATTATGTATGGCCTATTGATAAAAACACTCAGTTTGAGTTTGGATATCGTGGAGACTTTAGTTCACAAGAAAATGATTACGAGATAGCCATAAAAGAAAATGGCCGATTTATAATAGACACAAACCTTTCAAACGTTTTGCTATTTGAGCAAAATATAAACGCACTTTACACCCAATATGGGGAAAAAATTAATAAGTTTTCCTACCTACTAGGACTAAGAATGGAAAACACTAACATCGTTATTGATCAAAAAACAACCAATGACTTTAAAGAAAAAAAATATACTAACTTTTTTCCAACGGTAAATTTATCTTATGAATTTAGTGAAGAAGAGAATATTACCTTAGGATTTAGTAGAAGAATTAGACGTCCTAGAAGTTGGTCTTTAAATCCATTTCCATCGCGATCTAGTGTAACTTTTTTCAGACAAGGAAACCCAGATTTGGATCCCTCCTACTCGGGTACTTTTGATTTTGGATACCTAAAACGTTGGGAAAAATTCACCCTAAACGGATCAGCTTATTACCAAAAAGCAACACAAGTGATTACACGAATTACAGAGGCGACTGGAGAAGTTGTGAGAGTTAGTGAAGATCCAATAATTGAAATCCCATCATTACGAGCAACATCAATCAACCTTGCAGAAAATAATCGTTTAGGAACAGAATTCACTTTAACCTACACTCCTTCAAGAAAATTTCGTTTGAGCGGAAACTTTAATATTTTCAATTCAGAAACCATTGGGACATACAACAATCAGGTTTTTGATGCTGAGATCGTAAGTTGGTTTGCCAGAATTAATGGTAATATTACTTTACCTAAAGGCTGGACTGCACAATTAAGAGGATTCTACAGAGGTCCAAATGCAACCGCTCAAAGTAAATCAAAAGGATTCTTTGTTTTATCAGGGGCAATAAACAAAGATGTTTTAAATAAAAAGGGAACACTTTCTTTTAATGCAAGTGACTTATTGAATTCAAGGCTTTATAGAAACACAACAACTACTGAACTCTTTACAAATTACAGCGAATTCCAATGGAGAAGACCTTCTTACGTTATGACGTTCACCTATAAAATAAACGAACGAAAAAACCAACGTAGAAAAGGAGGTCAAAACTATGGAGATGGTGGTGATGAAGTTGAATTTTAAAAATAAAAAAGGGGGCTTATAAGCCCCCTTTTTTATTTTCTTTTCTCAATCTTCTGTTTATTCTTACCATATTTAAGATGTTCTATTATTGCTCCTACTAACCAGTAGGGAATAACGAAAGTCAACAAAAAAATCATTAACCAAAAACCAATCGTTAAAATGGAAAGAAAAGCAAGAAATCCTAAGTATTGATCAAATTCGAACATAACCTGAGTTTAGAGTATAAAAGTACATAATTTTTTGTTTGTGAGACCACCCCATTTTATGATTTAATAAACCTTATTCATAAAATAAATGGAAGTTATAAAAACCAATTCTTACAAATCGAGTATTTTTACCATACAAAACTATACTCATGGAATTTAGAATTGAAAAAGATACTATCGGAGAAGTTAAAGTTCCTATAAATGTTTATTGGGGGCCTCAAACAGAACGTTCACGTTCAAACTTTAAAATTGGTGATCCTGCCTCCATGCCAATGGAAATAATTGAAGGGTTTGCTTATCTCAAAAAGGCTGCTGCTTTTACCAATCATGAACTGGGTGTTTTATCAGTTGAAAAGAGAAATCAAATTGCACAAGTTTGTGAAGAAATAGTAAGTGGAACTTTGAATGATCAATTTCCACTAGTCATCTGGCAAACAGGCTCTGGAACTCAAAGCAACATGAATGTCAATGAGGTTATTGCAAACCGAGCCCATGTTCTTGCTGGCAATAAACTGGGAGATGGAAGTAAAACATTAGCCCCAAATGACGACGTAAATAAGTCACAATCTTCGAATGATACCTTTCCAACTGCAATGCATATTGCGGCTTACAAAAAAATCATAACCAACACATTACCCGGTATTACTCTTCTCCGTGATGCTTTAGATAAAAAAGTAAAAAAATTTGAAAGAGTAGTGAAAATCGGAAGAACTCATTTGATGGACGCTACTCCCCTAACTCTTGGACAAGAATTCTCTGGCTATGTTTCTCAACTAGACCATGGAATTAAGGCTATCAAAAATACCCTTGAGCACCTTTCTGAAATGGCGTTAGGAGGAACAGCAGTAGGCACTGGAATAAATACTCCTAAAGGCTATTCAGAAAAAGTAGCCAATTACATTGCAAAATTTACAGGTCTACCCTTTATTACAGCTCATAATAAATTCGAAGCACTTGCTGCACACGATGCTATTGTTGAATCACACGGTGCCCTTAAGCAGGTAGCAGTTTCTCTTAATAAAATAGCAAATGATATTCGCATGATGGCCTCAGGTCCTCGCTCTGGTATTGGTGAAATTATTATTCCAGCTAATGAGCCTGGAAGTTCTATCATGCCCGGAAAAGTGAATCCAACTCAATGTGAAGCCATAACCATGGTATGTGCTCAAGTAATGGGAAATGATGTTGCAATTAGTATTGCAGGGACTCAAGGACATTATGAACTTAATGTTTTCAAACCTGTCATGGCAGCAAACTTCATTCAATCTGCTCAATTAATTGGTGATGCCTGTGTAAGTTTCACAGAAAACTGTGTTAATGGAATAGAACCTAACCTTAAACGTATTGATGAATTAGTTCAAAACTCATTAATGCTTGTAACTGCATTAAATACAAAAATAGGATATTATAAATCCGCAGAAATCGCAAACAAAGCTCATGAAGAAGGAACTACACTGAAAGAAGCAAGCTTAGCATTAGGATACCTTACGGAAGAAGAATTTGATGCCTGGGTTCGTCCAGAAAAGATGACTGGAAATGGCTAAAAATTTAGAATTTATATTTTTTAAAAATGAACATGCAAATATATTTAAAGCTTTAAACTTAGAATGGCTTAAAACATTTTTCGCAGTTGAACCCTATGATTATTTAGTACTTAACAATCCTTCAAAAGAAATCATTGAAACTGGTGGTGAAATTTTTATGGTATCTATAGAAGGTAATATTATTGGTACTTTTGCTTTTCTTAAAAAAGAGGAAAAGCTTTTTGAGTTTAGCAAAATGGCTTTAACACCATCAGAAAGAGGAAAGGGATACGGAAATAAAATGGTACAATTTGCCATTAAATTTTCTAGAAAGCAACAATGGAATACTTTGATTTTATATTCAAGTACTATTTTAGAAAATTCAATTCATTTATATCGTAAATATGGTTTTATCGAGGTGCCCATTGACTCCGATATAAAATATGCTAGAGGGAATATTAAAATGTCTTTGAATCTAAAAAAGTAATATCCCTATCTCTAAGCTCACTCCCATAATTAAAACACTACTTTAGTGAAGTGAAATCAAAATTTACTTCCATGGCTGCATTAATAATTGCAGGGGAAGCTATATTCTTATTACCTTTTATAGTGATGCGTGTTTTTAAACCAATTATACGTGATGTCTTTAAAATTTCTGATCTTGATATTGGTGAGGCACAGGCACTTTATGGTGTCACAGCTCTTGTATCATATTTTTTTGGTGGGTTCATAGCTGATAAATGGGAGGCACGAAAATTACTTTCAATATCATTAATTATTACTAGTATTGGAGGAGTCATTATGGTTTCCATTCCCTCTATTGCTAGTTTTAAAATTCTTTATGCCCTTTGGGGTGTTTCGACCATTTTTCTTTTTTGGGCAGCACTCATCAAGGCAACTAGACTTTGGGGAAATAAAAATAATCAAGGTATTTCATTTGGACTTCTTGATGGAGGAAGAGGATTATTTGCCGCATCTATTGCACTTTTTGGCGCTTCTATTCTTAGCTATTTTTTTCCTGATGGATCTGCAGTTGTTACTTATGAAGATAAGAAAATAACTCTACAATATATTCTTAGTGCAATAACAGGAATTGTTTTTCTAATTGGTTTATTTGTATGGTTTTCACTTCCAAATGAAGGCTTTGAAGAGCCAAAAGAAAATCAAATTTTTAGTTTAAAACAGGTCTTTGAACTAATTAAAAAACCTAAAATCATATTTCATTCGTTACTGATAATGTCTGCTTACACTGGCTATAAGCTAACCGGTGTATTTGGTATTTATGCAAAAGATGTTTGGGGGTTTAGCATAGAAAATGCAACTTATTTTGCTGTTTTTATTCAATTCATACGTCCACTAACAGTTATTTTTGTTGGCTGGATTGCAGATAAATCAAGACCTTCTCTAGTTGTGATTCCATGTTTCACATTTATTGCTATTGCATCTATATTAATTGGATTGGGAGATTTCGAAAGAAAGTATTTTGCAGTATCTTTTAGTTTATTTATCTTAATTGCAATTGGAACCTATTCCTTAAGGGGATTATACTTTGCACTAATCGAAGAGGTAAAAGCACCAATTAAAATTACAGGAACATTAGTAGGAATTATATCAATTATAGGATTTACACCAGATATATTTATGTCTTTATTTACAGGACATGTATTAGGAAAAGACCCTGGCGCTGAAGAGTATCAACATCTTTTCACCATGTTTTCTGTTTTTCCAATTTTAGGACTTATTGCAGCATTTTTCTTTAGAAAAAGCACAATAAACTGGAATTAAAATCTTTAATTAATTCCTTGAAAGTTTACGATACTGAATTCGTTTAGGCATCAAATCTTGACCTAAACGTTTCTTTTTATTTTCTTCATAATCAGAATATGAACCCTCAAAGAAATATACTTGAGAATCACCTTCGAATGCAAGAATATGAGTACAAATACGATCTAAAAACCATCGGTCATGAGATATGACTACAGCACAGCCAGCAAAATTCTCTAAACCTTCCTCTAAGGCACGTAAGGTGTTTACATCCAGATCATTGGTTGGTTCATCCAACAATAACACGTTCCCTTCTTCTTTTAAAGTCATTGCCAAGTGCAAACGGTTTCGTTCTCCGCCAGAAAGTGCAGATACTTTTTTGTTTTGCTCACTTCCACTAAAATTAAATCGACTTAAAAAAGCCCGAGAATTGATTTGCCTACCTCCAAGCATTATCAGTTCTTGCTCATCACTGAAATTTTGCCAAATAGTCTTATCAACATTTATATTAGAATGTGATTGATCCACATAAGCTAATTTAACAGTTTCTCCTACTGAAAAACTACCTCCATCAACAGTCTGTTCTCCCATTATCATTCTAAAAACGGTTGACTTTCCAGCTCCGTTCGGTCCAATAACTCCAACAATACCTGCTTGAGGTAAAGTGAAATTCAAATCATCATATAACATTTTATCTCCAAATGATTTTGCCACGTGAGAGGCTTCAATAACATTTGTTCCTAAACGTGGACCATTGGGAATAAATATTTCGAGCTTTTCATCTATCTTTTTCTGATCTTGACTCATCAGTTTATCATAATTTGATAAACGTGCTTTTTGTTTTGATTGTCTTCCTTTAGGCGCCATTCGAACCCATTCTAATTCGCGCTCTAAAGTCTTTTGCCGCTTTGAAGCTTGTTTCTGCTCTTGTGCTAAACGTTTTGATTTCTGATCGAGCCATGAGGTGTAATTTCCTTTCCATGGAATTCCTTCCCCTCGGTCTAACTCTAAAATCCAACCAGCAACATTATCTAAAAAATAACGGTCGTGCGTTACTGCTATAACCGTACCTTGATATTGCGCAAGATGATGTTCTAACCAATGTACAGATTCAGCATCTAAATGATTAGTTGGTTCATCTAACAATAAAATATCAGGCTTCTTTAATAGTAATCTACACAATGCAACACGTCTACGCTCTCCTCCAGATAATATTGATATTTTTTGATCACTAGGTGGAGTTCTAAGGGCATCCATAGCAATTTCTAACTGTGTATCTAGTTCCCATGCATTGGCAGCATCAATTTGATCTTGTAAAACTGCCTGACGATCCATAAGTTTCTGCATCTTATCAGCATTTTCATAAACTTCTGGCAATCCAAATTGATCATTAATACTATTATATTCCTCAAGGATAGCAACTGTTTCAGCAGCTCCTTCTTTAACTACTTCAAGTACTGTTTTTTCTTCGTCCATTTGAGGTTCTTGCTCTAAAAAACCAACAGAATAGTCTTGAGAAAAAACAACATCTCCCTGAAAATTTTTATCTAAGCCTGCTATAATTTTTAAAAGTGTTGACTTTCCAGAGCCATTAAGGCCTAGAATTCCAATTTTTGCACCATAAAAAAAACTTAAATATATATTTTTCAAAACAGGTTGATTTGCGCTAGCATAGGTTTTAGAAACCCCTGTCATTGAAAAAATCACTTTCTTATCGTCAGACATAATTAAATTCTACCTTTTAAAGCATTAAAAGCCCAGGCTAAAGCATAAAATCCAATGCCTGCTATGGAAAATCCCATCGCGTATTCTGGATATTTCAAAACTCCTATTAAGATAAGTGCGCTGCCCAGCACGGCCATTATTAAAGCAACATATCTCATTATTTTATTTTTGTTTAAACTCATGGTGTCTTTTAATAAGAAACAAATATCGAACAAAAATTTAAAATGCTACCTATAGATTTTAGTACTTTCGTAGCTACTAGAGTTAAAAAATGAATTTAGAAAAAGAAATTAATGAAGATGCGTTGAAAATGGCTTGGGCTAATCTCCAAGAACGCATTCGTAAAATAAAACAAGGCGGAGGTAAATCACGTCTTAAAAAACTTGCGGAGCAAGGAAAACTTTCTGCCCGAGAGCGAATCAATAAATTAGTTGATAATCCTGACGATGTTTATGAAGTAGGAATTTTAGCTGCTGAAAAAATGTATGAAGAATATGGCGGCTGTCCTTCTGCAGGAGTGGTTGTCGTAATTGGTCATATTTCCAAAAAAAGATGTGTCATTGTGGCAAATGATTCCACAGTAAAAGCAGGAGCATGGTTTCCAATGACTGCTAAAAAGAATTTACGTGCTCAAGAAATTGCTATGGAAAATAAAATTCCAATCATCTATTTAGTTGATAGTGCAGGAATATTTTTGCCATTGCAAGACCAGATTTTTGCAGACAAAGATGACTTTGGACGTATTTTTCGGAATAATGCTAAAATGAGCAGTATGGGTATTGTTCAAATTGCAGCAATTATGGGAAGTTGTGTGGCTGGTGGTGCATACCTTCCTATTATGTCAGATGAAGCTATTATCGTTGAAAAAACAGGTAGCATGTTTTTAGCAGGGAGTTATTTGGTTAAAGCTGCAATTGGTGAAGAAGTTGATAATGAATTTCTTGGAGGTGCAGATACTCATAGTGGTATTAGTGGGGTAACTGATTATAAAGTTAAAAATGATGAGGCTGCTTTAGATAAAATTAGAAGTCTTATTGAAAAAATGGGAAGTAGACCCTTAGCTGGCCTCAAACGCTCTGAAATAAAATCACCTAAACTAGATACTAAATCTCTTTATGGACTTCTACCAAAGAATAGGACACAACCCTATGACACGTATTCCCTCCTTAACCACATAGTAGATGAAGGCTCTATGGATGAATATAAGAAAGAATATGGGCAAACCTTAATAACAAGCTATGCAAAAATAGAGGGTTGGTCTGTTGGTATTATTGTCAACCAACGCAAAGTTGTGAAAAGTAAAACTGGAGAAATGCAATTTGGAGGTGTCATATATGGTGATGCGGCTGATAAAGCAACCCGTTTTATAGCGAATTGTAATCAACGGAATATTCCACTTGTTTTCCTTCAAGATGTAACAGGATTTATGGTAGGAAGTAATGCTGAGCATGGAGGTATTATTAAAGATGGTGCTAAAATGGTTAATGCTGTTGCAAATTCAATAGTGCCTAAGTTTACCATTATTATTGGAAATTCTTTTGGTGCTGGAAATTATGCAATGTGCGGTAAGGCATATGATCCAAGGTTTATGCTCGCTTGGCCTACAGCAAAACTTGCTGTTATGGGTGGATCACAAGCAGCAAATGTTTTATTACAAATACAAAAAGTAACAGCAAAAAAATCTGGAACTTCTTTAAATGCTAAAAAAGAAAAAGAACTTAAGGAATCTATTCAATCTAATTATGATGAAAAAACAGAAATTCTATATGCTGCTTCTCAGCTCTGGGTTGACGCAGTTATTAAGCCTGAAGAAACTAGATCATGGATTAGTATGGGAATAGACATTGCCAATCAAGCACCGTCAGAAGAAAAGTTCAATATGGGTCTTTTACAGGTCTAACACGAAGCTAGGCTTTAAGGTTAGTGTTTCATTTCTTTTAATTTTACCGCTTTGGGTATAAACAAAATCATTAAAAAAAATAATGGCCTTTGGTATTTCATAAGAATTAAAACTTTTGTAATTTTTTATCTCACTTTTAAGTGCTTCTTTATCAAATTCATTAGTCAAAGCAACGGCAAGAATTACTTTTTGTCCTAAAACTGGATCTGATAAACTACCTATAAAATAATTAAATCTAAGAACTTCCGAAAGTTTGCGTTCAATTTGCTCTGGGTATATCTTGATACCTCCAGAATTGATAACATTATCTATTCGACCAATTAATTTAAACCTATTATTATCTAGTAATTCAATCTTATCATTAGTTACTAGACTCTCCAAATTTAAGAGAGGGGCACTTACAACCAAACATTTTCGAATATTTTGAGTCACATAAATATTAGAAAGACAGGTAAATTCAGATGGGGGATCCTTCATAGAACGAACTGCAATATGGGATAATGTTTCGGTCATTCCATAGGTCTCAAAAGCATTTATAGATCGCCTAATTAATTCATTTTGTAGGGCAACAGAAACAAAAGCACCCCCTATAATTAGAGTTTTTACTTGATTTAAATTTTTTAAAGAATGATAGGCTTGCATTGGAGTCATTGCAACAAAATCATATACCGTATTATTTTTATGAAAAGGATTTTTGGAGGGTGAAATAAGGTCAAGTGAGAGACCTAAAATCATCGCACGAATAAGCATCATTTTTCCAGCAATAAAATGAGCTGGAAGACAATGTAGTGCCTTATCTCCAACTGATATCTTAAAGTGATTTCCAGTCGCAATTGCACTGTTAACAAATGTTTGTTTTTTTAAAAATATTCGCTTTGGTTTTGCTGTTGTACCGGAAGTTACTAGATAAATGGAATCTGATAAATCAAGCCAATCCATTAAAAAATCACCGATGTAACCCTCAAAAAGGTCACCTTCTTTAATGAAACTATAGGCAACTTGTTTTAGACCTAGTTGATCATAATGATAGCCATTTAACAGAAAGCGATTGTGTATTTTAGAATAGTGGGGTATTTCCATGCTATAGTTGTCCTGTTAATTTCATTTTCCAGTTACTCCATCCATATTTTTTGTTCATTATTAAAAGAAAAAAAGGATAAAAAACAATTAAGGAAAGAATTAACTCAGCTCCTAATGAAGGCTCCGATATATCGATAAGAATAGACTCTGTCTGAAAAGCAGTCCATGAAGAAGTAACAAGTAATGCGGTTATTAAGTTATTTGCAGCATGAAAACCTATAGCAAGCTCAATCCCTTCATCCATAAGTGATAGAATGCCCAAAAAGAGGCCAGTTCCTATGTAATAAACCATAATTCCGTAACCTAATTTTTCTACTTCAGGATTAAACATATGTAGACTTCCAAAAATAAGAGAGGTCATTAATAATGGTGCCCATCTGTTTTTAAACATTCCTCCAAAACCTTGCATTAAATAACCCCTAAAAATAAATTCTTCAAGACTTGTTTGAATTGGAATCAGTAAAACCGCAATAACAAAAAGAATTCCAAATGCTTTAGCATTAAAATTCCATTCATAAGATTCTGGTGAGAAAAAATAATCTCCAATAATTAGCACAAGACTAAAAATACCCCAGAGAAAAAAAGCATAAAATATTCTATGCCAGTCAATGCTGGAGCGACTAGTTACGATTATTCTTAGAGTAATTTCGTGTAACTTAACCACCACAAGCCACAAGCCTAAAAATGCTATCACAAAAGGTATAAGTAATAAAAATAATTGAAGGTTTTTATCTAAATCCCTTAATAGCGACATAGGATCAGCGTTGGAAGTCATAGGACCTGCTTCAACGATAAAATAGGTTAAAGGCGCTTGACCAATAAAACTAAAAATGATAACAACAAATGAACCTAATAGGTACTTCCAAAAAGGGTTTTTTGTAAAATCAACTTGATTAAAAAACATGTTAGATTAAATTTGTTTCCAAGATATTGAATTATCAGTCCACAAACAACCCTTTTTAATTACTAAAGGGCTTTCAATATTATTGGTGAAAAGAGATCCTGTACCTAAACCCTGAGGAAGAGAAATGTTTTTGAGAAAGGTAAATTGTGCAATTGCATTTAAGCCAATATTACTCTCAAGGGCACTAGTAATCCACCAATCAATTCCTTTTTCTTTTGCAAGACTTAGCCATTGTAGTGTTGAAGAAAAACCGCCTAATAAAGTAGGTTTAAAAACAAGATATTGGGGGCAAATTTGATCAAGCATTTGAATTTGTAATGCCTTTGAAAAAACCCCTATTAACTCTTCATCTAATGCAATTGGAATTGGTGTTTTTTTACATAAAAAAGCCATATTTTCCCACTGTTTAGTTGCAATTGGCTGTTCAATAGAATGTAATCGAAAAGCACTTAATTTCTGAAGCTTTGAAAGTGCTTCACTGAATAAAAAAGCACCGTTAGCATCAACTCTAATTGAAATAGTTTTTGCATCATATCTTTTACGCAACTGAGCGATCAACCTTAACTCTTCATCAAAATCAAGAGCACCAATTTTAATTTTAATGCAATTAAATCCTTTAGATAAAAGAGCATCAATTTGTTGTTTCATAAAATCATAAGAACCCATCCAAACCAAACCGTTAATTGGAATTGATTTAGATCCTTTTGTAAAAAAAGAAGGAAAGAGCTCATAAGAATGTATTCCTTTTAAAGACAAAAGAGCCATTTCATAGCCCATTTTAATAGCTGGCCATGAGGTTAAATCTAAAAGAGTTTCTCCTCTTGTTATTTGATTACAGAGCATAGCCAAGGTCTTTTCGAAATCAGGATGATCATCATAGCTCAATCCTTTTAAAATACTACACTCACCTATCCCTGATTTTCGATCCTTAGAAAGGATCAAAAACCAGCTATCTTTTTTCAATAAAACACCACGCGAAGTTCCGCTGGGATTCTTGAATATTAAGGTATGTTTTTTAAAATGCGCTTTCATCATCCGAGGTAAAAACTAAGGAAAACAAGGAGTGATAAAAAAAAAATAGAGAGTGATAGTTTTTTAAGTTCAGGATCAAAAAATTTTGGCTTAGAATTTTTAAGAACGGATATAAAATGAACTATAAGTGGAATAATTGCTAAATAAGGAATCCAAAAAAATCTAATAGATACTGAAGAAAAAACATACACAAGAATTGAAACAGAAACAATCAATAAAAGTAAATGATACTTTTTTGCAATTGCTGCTCCCATAATAACGACTAAGGTTCTCTTTCCCACAAATGCATCATTATCAATATCACGCATATTATTAAGATTTAAAACCCCAACTGATAAAAACCCAACCACAAGGGATAAAAGGATAGCTGGATAAGAGAAAGTTTTAAGTTGAATAAAATAAGCGCCCAATACACTGACTCCTCCAAAAAAAAGGAAAACAAATAAATCACCAAAACCATAATATCCATAGGCTTTATTTCCAACAGTATAGAAAATTGCAGCCCAAACGCTTGCAAAACTTAAACCAATAAATATTAAAATATAATACCAAGAGTTGGAGCCAAATGCTAGGAATATTAATACAAAAGCTAGTAATAGTGATATTAGTGAAATAATTACAATCCCCTTTTTGAGGATTTCTCTACTTAAAAGACCTTGTTGTAAGACCCTTTTAGGGCCTAACCTATTGTCATTATCGGTGCCTTTAACACCGTCGCCATAGTCATTGGCAAAATTAGAAATAATTTGAAAAGAAATAGCTGTAAATAACATTAAAACAAATAAAATTCCTGAAAATTCAGGGTCCTGAAAGCACAAAGAATTCCCAATCAAAATACCTGAAACTGAAAGTGGAAGGGTTCGTAAACGGACTGCTTTAAGCCAAACTTTAATTTGTTTCATAAATCGAAAGACTATGGAAATTTAGGAAATTGTTTAAAATTAGGAGCCCGTTTCTCTAAAAATGCTTTTTTTCCTTCTTGTGCCTCTTCCATCAAATAATACATTAATGTTGCATCACCAGCCAATTGCATTAATCCGTGTTGACCATCTAATTCAGCGTTTAAAGAACGTTTAATCATTCTTAGTGCAAGCGGACTGCGTTGTTGCATCATTCTACACCACTCCATTACGGTATTTTCTAATTCTTCTAGTGGAACAACCTTGTTTACCATGCCCATTTCCATTGATTCTTGCGCAGAATATTGTTGACATAAAAACCAAATTTCACGTGCCTTTTTTTGTCCTACGTGGCGCGCTAAATAAGAAGATCCAAAACCGCCATCAAAACTTCCGACTTTTGGTCCTGTTTGTCCAAAAATTGCATTTTCACTCGCTATAGTTAAGTCACACACCACATGTAAAACATGACCTCCTCCAATTGCATAACCGTTTACCATAGCGATTACTGGCTTTGGGAGTTCTCTAATTCGTTTATGTAAATCAAGTATATTTAAACGGGGCACACCGTCCTCTCCAACATAGCCTCCTAATCCTTTGACATTTTGGTCACCTCCACTACAAAAAGCTTTATCTCCTACTCCAGTAAAAACAACAATATCTATGTCATTATTTTCTCTACAGACTTCCATAGCCTCAAGCATTTGATTGTTAGTTTCTGGACGAAATGCATTGTATACATCAGGCCTATTTATTGTGATTTTAGCAACACCTTCACAGAATTCAAAAAGAATATCGCTATAAGTTGCTAATGATTTCCAAGTTCTCATTTATTTATTTTTTTTTTAAAATTATAGTATTTGTAGCCATTGCTTCAAAATAATCAAGTAAAACCTTATCATTAAGTGTTCGTGGAGTATTAATTTCCAATAGTTGTGGTGTTTTATTTACTTTATAAAACTTAGCTAATCTTCTTTTTAATTTCCATTTTGAAGCGGCTTTTTGATAAGAAAAACCAAATATTTTTGCTAAATATTTAGCATCACGTGAATGAATAGTTTCAAAATATTTATCGTGTTTGGGGCTGTCTTTTTCCCCTGGTAAGATTCTGAAAATTCCTCCACCATTATTGTTGATTAATATGATTTTAAAATTAGAGGGAATGTTATCATTCCATAATCCATTAATATCATATAAAAAACTTAAATCTCCTGTAATTAAAATGGTAGGAGCTTTAGAAATTAAAGCGGCTCCAATTGCTGTTGAAGTGCTTCCATCAATTCCACTTGTTCCTCGATTACAAAAAAAAGAAGTCCGTTTAGGCCAGTCCATTAACTGTGCATAACGAATGGAAGAACTATTTGCAATTTGAAGATGTATTCCTTCGGGAAGTGTTTTTGATATATAGTCAAAAGCATTCAAATCTGAAAAAGCAAGGGTGTCTAAATATATGTCTCCTTTGAGCTTGAAATTTTCAAATATATTTAATATATATTCTTGATAGTCTGTATGATTTGGAATCGAAACATCTTTATATAAATGTTCCAAAAATATAGCCGGAGGGACTTCTAAATGTTGATCTAATCTATAATATGTGTTATATGCTTTCTTTTGATCAACATGCCAATGATGTTTTGGGGGATTGTTTCGTAAAAAGGATTTGATTTTCTTTGAAACTACCATTCCTCCAAAAGTTAGAACGACTTCAGGCTGAAGTGTTTTATTCATTAGGGTTTCGCTTAACTCTAAGGGGGCCATGAGTTTATCAATAGAATTGATAGATCTTGGATGAGTTATATTTGAAGTTGTTTCTGTAAAAACGACCACTGTAGGATCTTTACAAAGTAAATCTATCTGGTTTTTAGAAATAGTGTTTGGAGACATAACCCCAATAATAACCCACTTTTTAGATGTATTATGCCACTGATCTTTAATTGATTTGAGCTGCTCATTAAATTCATCAAAAACATGTACTTCATTCGTGTATTTAGACAAAGGAATTGCTTTTGAAGTCATTTCATAAAGAGGTTCTTCTAAAGGAATATTCAGATGAACAGGCCCTTTTTGATGAATTGCTATTTTTAGCACTCTTGAAATTTCTTTATTATTATAAAGTTGATTTTTTTTCTGTATCGCATTAATCTCTTTAAGGCTTGCTGAAAAGGGAACCAACTCTTGCAAGGGGTTTTGAAGTAAGGTATCTGTCGCATGACTTACATCAGGTTTTAAATTTGCAGCAGTTTCCAAATGTAAATCAAAAACTCCTGATTGCCTTATGGTTTGTCCATCTCCTATATCAATTCTATGAGGCATTCTATCTGCAGACAAAACAATCAATGGAATATCACTATAAAATGCTTCTGCTATTGCGGGATAAAAATTTAATAATGCAGAGCCTGAAGTACAAACTAAAGCAACAGGATGTTTTAACTGTTGTGCCATTCCAAGAGCAAAAAATCCTGCAGCACGTTCATCTACTATGCTATAAGTTTTAAAAAAGGGATCAGAAACAAAACCGCTGGTTAATGGAGCATTTCGTGAACCTGCACAAATAACTATCCTCTCAATTTTATTTTGGGCACAGAGGCGAACCAAGGTTTGGGCAAGGGGAATAGAAGAATATTTATTCATTCGTTAAGGCATGCTTCATTCCCAGCAAAAGTACAAAACCGTTAGCACACCAAGAAAAAGAAAATGGGTTTATAAAATTCTAAAAAGGGTTGTTGCTTTACGCTGAGTCTCTATCCATTCATTCTCCGGAATACTCCCTTTTGTAATTCCAGCTCCCACAAATAAAGTAAGTTCTCCTTCTTTCCATTTTCCACATCTGAGATTGACGAAAAGATGTTTTTTCTCTTTTGTAATAATCCCTAAAAATCCAGTATAAAATGAACGATTATAGCCTTCTTGTGATTTAATAAATTCTATGGCTTTCTTTTTAGGCACCCCGCCTACAGCTGGTGTTGGGTGTAAAGCATTTATTAATAGTTGGAGTGGCACTTTTAATCCTGGCATTTTAAAGTGGGTACACAAATGCAACAAATTTCCTGTCCTTAAATTCAAAGGACCTTTGATAAGAATTTGATCAGAAGGAAATATGGTTTCCAAATCATTTGTTATTTCTTTGGTTACCAGTGCTTGTTCTTCATATTCTTTAGCGGACCATTTAGAAGGTTTATGTTGATTATATAGTTGTGTTCCAGCCAAAGACACTGTCTTGGTAGCTTTTACTGTTGAATTAATCAATTGTTCCGGGGAAGCTCCTAACCAAGTACCTACTTTAGGATGATGCCATAAATACACTAAAGTCTCAGGATATAAGTTTTCTAATGCTAAAAATAAATTTACTGGCTTTTTTTTTGAAGGAAATGTTAAATGTCTAGAAACAACTACCTTATTAAAAACTCCAGAGTAAATCTGCTCTTTTGCACGTTTAATTAATTTAATGAAATCTGCTCTTTTTGAAGCCTCTTCTTTAAAATTAAATTCTTGCTTTTTATCTAAAGGAATATTATTTTTTAGAAATGTTTCATTTAAATCATCGGGAATATAATATGTTTCTTCAGTTTGTAAAAAAGGACTCATAACAAATCCTGAGACCAACATGTCATTAGTTGAATAAAGAGTATTTTCGTTTTGATAATAGATAATAACCTCTTCTGAATTAGGAACCCTAAAAGAAACAAAAGGATGTTGTCTGTCCCATAATTCTATAAGTTTGTCTTGCAATGAATTCATATTGACTTTTTCTTATAATTAATTAGGTAATTACAATTAGCAAAAGACTCATATTTTAAATACCCATGGATCATTACAATTATTTTGTTCTGGTAAGATTTATTTTTTAGGTAATGTGAGCGTTGTTAACTTACAACTAGAAATTAGCTCACCTGCTTGATTAGTTACTTTTATCTCCCAGATCTGAGTGGTAAATCCGTTATGGATGGACTGTGCTTTTGCATAAACAAAACCATCTTTTATGCTTTTAAGATGATTCCCTGACATTTCAATCCCTCTAACTATTGTGTTTTTGGACTTATTAAACATTTGTGCAGCTGCGCTTCCAACAGTTTCGGCCAAAGCAAACGTTGCACCTCCGTGCAAAATCCCATCAGGTTGATGGATTCTGGGAGTTACAGGCATTTTTGCGATTAAATAATCTTCACCAAAGTCAACAAAATCGATTGATAATGTTTGCATCAATGTTTGCGAATTGGATGCATTCATAAGTTTTAGAATCTCTTCTTTTTTCATAGGTTGTAAATTTAACTAAAATCTAAAAGGGCTCGTAACTACTTGAGATAAACTTCTAAGAAAACTATACCTTTGATCGACTTATTAATAAATTTTAAATGTCAAACAAAAAAAAAATAAAAGAAAAATTAAAGCTTCATCCACGAAATAAAAATCGAGGTCGCTATGATCTAAACGCACTGGTGAAAAAAAATCCCCAATTAAAGGCTTTTGTGAAACCAAATAAACATGGCAATGACTCCATTGATTTTGCAAGCCCTAAGGCTATAAAAGAACTAAACAAAGCAATACTTCATTATTATTATGGAATTGTTTATTGGGATTTTCCTGACACTAATCTATGCCCACCCATTCCAGGAAGAGCAGACTATATTCATTACTTGGCAGATTTAATAAGCGAACATAATTTTGGTCGTTCTCCAGAGGGCTCAAAAATTAAATGTTTAGATATTGGAACTGGGGCTAGTTGTATCTATCCAATTTTAGGAGTTACAGAATACGACTGGAGATTCATTTCTACTGACATTGATTTAAAATCAATTGACAGTGCTAAAAAAATAATCAGTTCAAATCCTTCTCTTAAATCTAACATTGAGTGCAGGGTTCAAAAAAATATTACTTCCATTTTTAATGGAATTCTTGACACTTCAGAGTTTATTGATATTACACTTTGCAATCCACCTTTCCACGAATCTCTTGAATCGGCAGTAAAAGAAAATCAACGTAAAGTTAAAAACCTAAGCGGAAAAATTAATAACGAAACCCTACTTAACTTTTCAGGAAACTCAAATGAATTAGTTTATGAGGGAGGAGAATTAAATTTTATTTCCAACATTATTCATGAAAGTGAAATTTTTGCAGAAAATTGTTTTTGGTTTACAACACTTGTCGCAAAACAATCTAATTTAAAGGGTATTTATAAACTATTAAATAATGAAAAAGTTACTGAGATAAAAACTATAAAAATGGGCACAGGTAATAAAGTGTCACGAATTGTTATTTGGACCTTTCTCTCTAAAGAACAACAAAATGAGTGGAGAGATAAACGTTGGAAATAATCTACCTTTTATATAAAAAAAAAGCACCTTAATAAGGTGCTTTTTAGTTTTATGAGTAAAGTAACATTACTTTACTTCTTCAAAATCTACATCTTGAACATCATCACCTCCTGTTGCATCGGGTCCTGGAGCATCACCTTTTGGCTGTGCTTCATCTCCTCCAGCTTCAGCTTGTGCTTTATACATCTCTTCAGAAGCATTTTTCCATGCTTCATTTACAGTTTCTAAAGCCTTATCAATTCCCGCAAGATCTTTAGAGGCATGTGCCTTTTTCAATTCTTCTAAAGCAGCTTCAACAGGTGCTTTTTTATCATCTGAAAGCTTGTCTCCAAACTCTTTTAATTGTTTTTCAGTTTGAAAAACCATTTGATCCGCACTGTTAAGCTTATCAACTTCTTCTTTTACTTTTTTGTCTGCATCAGCATTTGCTTCTGCTTCTTTTTTCATTTTATCGATTTCCTCTTCTGTCAATCCAGAAGATGCCTCAATACGAATGTCTTGAGATTTTCCAGTAGCTTTATCTTGCGCACTTACTTTAATAATTCCATTGGCATCGATATCGAAAGTTACTTCAATTTGTGGTGTTCCTCTTTGGGCTGGTGGAAGTCCATCTAAATGGAAACGTCCAATTGTATTATTGTCAGTTGCCATTGAACGTTCTCCTTGTAGGACATGAATTTCTACTGAAGGTTGGTTGTCTGCAGCTGTTGAAAAAACTTGAGATTTTTTAGAAGGAATAGTGGTGTTTGACTCAATTAGTTTCGTCATAACTCCCCCCATTGTTTCGATTCCTAAAGAAAGTGGAGTGACATCTAATAAAAGAACATCTTTTACATCTCCTGATAATACTCCTCCCTGAATGGCAGCACCTACAGCAACTACCTCATCAGGATTTACTCCTTTTGAAGGCTTCTTTCCGAAAAATTTCTCCACTTGCTCCTGAATTACGGGCATACGAGTTGAACCACCTACTAAAATTATTTCATCAATTTCGGAAGTAGAAAGTCCAGCATCATCTAATGCCTTTTTAACAGGGGTCATAGAACGCTTCACTAAACTATCTGCTAACTTCTCAAAGCTAGAGCGGGTAAGAGTTGTTACCAAGTGTTTTGGTCCAGAATCTGTTGCAGTAACGTAAGGCAAATTAATCTCTGTCTGTGCAGAAGATGATAATTCAATTTTAGCCTTTTCAGCAGCTTCTTTTAAACGCTGAAGTGCCATTGGATCTTTTCGCAAATCTATCGACTCATCTTTTAAAAATGTTTCTGCTAAAAAATCGATAATAACTTGATCAAAATCATCCCCTCCTAAGTGAGTATCACCATTAGTTGATAACACTTCAAAAACTCCATCTCCTAATTCAAGAATAGAAATATCAAAAGTACCTCCACCAAGGTCATAAACTGCTATTTTCTTATCAGAACCACCTTTGTCCATACCATATGCAAGAGCAGCAGCAGTAGGCTCGTTTATGATTCTCTGTACTTTTAAACCTGCAATTTCACCTGCTTCTTTAGTGGCCTGACGTTGGGCGTCATTAAAATAAGCTGGAACAGTAATAACTGCTTCGGTTACATCGTGACCTAAATAATCTTCAGCTGTTTTCTTCATTTTCTGAAGAGTCATTGCAGATAATTCTTGAGGTGTATATAAACGCCCATCAATATCAATCCGTGGAGTATCATTATCACCCTTTACTACTTTATATGCTAAATTCTTAAGTTCATTACTTGACTCAGAATATTTATTCCCCATAAAACGCTTAACAGAAGCAATTGTTTTTGTGGGATTAGTAACCGCTTGCCTTTTTGCAGGATCGCCGACTTTGATTTCACCTCCTTCAACAAAAGCAATTACAGAAGGAGTTGTTCTTTTACCTTCTGCATTGGGAATAACAACAGGTTCATTCCCTTCCATTACAGAAACACACGAATTAGTGGTTCCTAAATCAATTCCAATAATTTTACTCATGATAATGTATTAATATTTGATTTAGACTATTTCAAGCATTATGCCACAATACGTAAACTGACAGCTTGACAGTTTAGAGTCAATCATTACTCAGATATTATTGTTTAGATATAGTTTTAAAAAGAAATACTATTTTTGATGAAAATGCAAACATGTCTTCAGTTAAGAAAAGTTATACTCGTATTACCACCAAAAGTCTTTTTGAAATGAAAGCGAATGGAGAAAAAATAGCCATGCTAACAGCTTATGACTATACCCTGGCAGGCATAGTAGATCAAGCAGGAATTGACATTATATTAGTAGGAGACTCCGCATCTAATGTTATGGCGGGCCATGAAACTACATTGCCAATTACATTAGACCAAATGATTTATCATGCAAGCAGCGTGATTAGAGCAGTTGACCGTGCTTTAGTTGTCGTAGACCTACCGTTTGGAACCTATCAAGCTGATTCTAAAGAGGCTTTGCGGTCTGCTATTAGAATTATGAAAGAATCTGGAGCACATGCTGTAAAACTTGAAGGTGGGCATGAAGTAAAGGAGTCAATAGAACGAATTCTGCAGGCAGGAATTCCAGTCATGGGACATTTAGGTTTAACCCCTCAATCTATATATAAATTTGGTACTTATACCGTAAGAGCTAAAGAAAAAGAAGAAGCCAATCAACTCAGATCAGACGCTAAAATGCTTGAAGAATTAGGTTGTTTTGGAATTGTCTTAGAAAAAATACCTGCAACTCTAGCTGAAAAAGTTGCTTCTGAAGTCACAATTCCTGTAATTGGTATTGGTGCAGGAAATCTTGTGGACGGACAAGTATTAGTGTTACATGATATGCTTGGAATGAGTAAAGAGTTTAGCCCTCGTTTTCTTAGACGCTATTTAGATCTTAATACAAGTATTAGTGGTGCAGTACAATCATATGCTACTGATGTAAAAAAAGGGATATTTCCAAATAATAAAGAACAATACTAAAACCTTATGAATATTAAGGATCGAATCCTATTTGAGGATAATCATATTCTTGTCGTTAACAAAAAAGCAGGAGAATTAGTACAGGGAGATAAAACAGGAGATCCAACACTAGCCTATCATTTAAAGGCTTATATAAAAGAAAAATACAACAAGCCGGGGGCCGTTTACCTTGGTATTGTTCATAGGATAGACAGACCTACCAGTGGTGTGGTGATTTTTACAAAAACATCAAAAGCCTTATCGCGTTTGAATGAACAATTTAAGAAAAGGATTCCTGAAAAGACTTATTGGGCCGTTGTTGCAAAAACTTTTTCTGAAAAAGAGGGAAAACTTAACCATTGGATGACGCGAAATGAGAAACAAAATAAATCCAAAGCACATAAAAACGAAGTTCCTAATAGCAAAGTAGCTTCCTTACTTTTTAAACGAGTATTAGAATTAGATCATTACTGTTTATTAGAAATAACCCTTGAAACAGGACGTCATCATCAAATTAGAGCTCAACTAAGTGCAATAGAGTTTCCTATTCAAGGAGACTTAAAATACGGAGCACCAAGGAGTAATAAAGATGGTAGCGTAAGTCTTCATGCGAGAAAATTAAAAATCCAACATCCTATTACAAAAGAAATTCTATCCTTTAAAGCTAACCCTATGAAAACGGGGATATGGAAGGCCGTTCCTTGCGATTAAACTGAATTGCTTTTTGTTTAATAATAGTGGATATAGGAATGTTTTTTATTTTACTCTCCAACCAAGAAAGAATATCTAAATACAAAAACGAGCGTTTTTCATATGGATCATTTTCATATTGCTTAAGTTCTTCATAAAGAGATTCAAAAGCTGCTTTAAGGTCATTGGGGAAAATATCTCCTAATGACCTCACAAAACGGATCATGGCTTTTTGAACTTCATGCAGGTCATTCATTTTAATTAAAAACTTATAAGTTTCTCGAAGATGAGTCTCTAAATGGTAATCAAAACCTGCTTCATAGTGAGCGAAAATATTTAGTACCCGGGAGAAACAAAGCAAATCTTCTCGCATTTTTAATCGTTTATTACTTATGATTTTATCCAAATAAATAATGCAATTTTCATAATCTTCAGCCCCAAAGTAGATACATGAAATTTTATAATAAAACATTACAATATGGTGGGGATCTATTTGATTTTCATAGGCAACAATACCCTTCAATATTTCTGGCACAATTGACAAACCATCTTCAAAATTACCCTCTAAAAAATAAAGATTAATCTTATTACTATAATGAAATTGAAAATTTAATGCCTTTAAATTATCGTTTACTGGAAAGTCCTCATGAGATGTTCTATATATCATTTGCTGTAAAACAGCATAAAATTTTGAGGGATACTTAATTAAGGTTAAGCTTTCCATTAAATAATTATTTCCTTTCAAATAGAATACTGGATGAATCGCAATCATATAGGGTGAATCTTCAAACATTTTAATCCACTTTGACGCATAACGATAGGATGATAAAAAGTCATGGGTAAGAAAACTGTACCAAACATGAGCCTTATAATACCATAGTTTTTCTCTAAAGCCTAAGGTTTCAAAATCTAACTTTGGTAAATTCTCATAAAAAAATTGTGTTATTTCTCTAAACTCTTGATCACTTTTTGCATACCCTGCTTTAATCAACCGTTCATATAGCTGTAGAGATAAATTAGAAAGTTGAGTAGCTATATTATTCTGCTTTCTTAAAAGGTTAGATTCAAAAATAAGAGTTTCAGTTCTATTGCTTAGACTTCTTGTAATGTATTGAGATTCAATTACTTTTTCTAGCTCCACAATATCATAAGCGCTAAATTTTTCTTCATATTTTATAGCTAATAGTTTAGCCTTTTCTAAAACCTTTAAACTTTGTTTATACAAACCTTTTTGATATAAAATAGTTGCAAAATCTAACTGTTCTCGAATTTGAATTCGAATATTTTTATTTACAGGATTCATTCGTAAACTCACCAAAATCTGTTTATACAAGTGTGCTTTTAAGTTTGATAATTGCTGTTTTGTTACAATCCCTTTCCTCAATATAACCTTCTCATCGTAACGACTCATCCGATCTAATTGTTGGAAAAGATTTAAAAATTTCGAATCTTGGTTAGAACCCATCCGACCAACATACAATCTAAATTGTCTTTTTTCTGACTTGGTAAGTGATTTTACAAGTACAAATAAATTATCTTTTTGCTCATTTGTCATTGTAATATATTTTGACTTAAGTAGTTACTAATTAGGTTCTTATACCCTATTTTGATATACAGGATATTGTAATACAAAAATAGTGATTTTATCTTACTAAATACGTAAAATGTATTTTAGAGGATTAATAAGAAAAACATTCAATTTCCAAATGGAATATGTAGAAATTTTTGATACAACTTTGCGAGATGGGGAACAAGTTCCTGGTTGTAAATTAGATTCTAAAACAAAGTTAGTCATTGCAGAGCAATTAGATCTTCTTGGAGTTGATGTTCTGGAAGCTGGGTTTCCTATTTCTAGTCCTGGTGATTTTAAAGCAGTA
>Ga0209091_10000069_pt1 | contig 98268 bp, 99 predicted proteins | sample ArcticOcean_MG_C_6_FD_187438 | JGI IMG/M metagenome (GOLD analysis project Ga0209091, IMG submission 187438) | Marine microbial communities from western Arctic Ocean - ArcticOcean_MG_CB8_128 (SPAdes) (version 2) | ecosystem: Environmental > Aquatic > Marine > Oceanic | place: Arctic Ocean...
AGCGTTAATTTCTGCTCTGGGTAACAATGGTGCGAAGTTGTAAGGTGGTAATCCTTCTCTGCCATCGCCTTTCTCTATAACTTGTACACCCATCTGCTTCAGCTTCCTAATATGGACCTTTGTGTACTCGCTGGCTAAATCTTGGAATGAGATTCCATAAACATTTCTAAACTTTCTAAGTATGTCCTCTGCTTTGCTATCTCTGAACGACCCATCTGGTTTATGCTCACTGGCTTCAAGGGCTATAAAGTAATGTGCATGTGGTATAATTAATAATCTACTGTCGCCACTTCTAAACATACTGCTGTTAAAATTGAATGAGCTATAAAAATCTTGTAAATATTGTACACTCCAGTCGTCCATATTATCGGTATTGTTTATTATAGCATTAAGACTGTTTCTGGCCCAAACATCACCGCCATAGTTGAACACTGTGATTGATGCTTTGTACTCACCATGTGTGGCTATCTGGAAGTCCTTGCCTTTTTGCACTTGGTTCAGTTTATTATCTATAGCACCTTTCTGGCTGTCAAATCCTAATTTTTGTGATATAGTATCTAACGCACTTAACCATTTTGCAACTGCGTTTGTTCTTGCCTTAAATTTTGCTTTTGTATCGCCGGGATCGAGTTCCTTACCATAACTATGTGTAGTTAACTGGTCTTCTAACCAAGACTTAATATGAGAGAAAACTGCTATTGCTGGTTGGTCGCTAAACGGATCAGGCACATAGTTTTGTGCTTCTATACTTGATATAATCTCAACAATTCTATCATGCTCTCGATCAGTCATTGAGAAGGTGTATGTATCACCGGCTGTTGTTTTTTTAACCTGCTTCAATAACTGTTTTGAACTGTTGAACATTTGTTTCAAACTGTTAATATATAATTCTGGATCAGTGTTGCGTAGGTTACTTAATGCATTCATACGACTTTGTAATTTGTCCAACATTTTGCGGGCAGATGCATGTGCGTAAGTGTTGTCCGATCCTGTGGTTCTTGCATCATGCTCTCTTGGAACTGGATGTTCCCAAGCAGGATATTTTTTTAATTCTTTTATTAATGTATCGTAGTCGTTGCCTTGTATAGTGTTACCAACTGTAAACCAGTCACCTCTACCACCTGAAATAAGGCGTTTTAAATTAATATAGTCTTGAGGTTTATTAGTGTCTGTGTAACCAAGTACACGTTCGACATCACTGTCTACTGTGTTATTTGAAGCGTTTACAACAGCGGCTACCAATGCTTTATCCTTTGAAGAGTTGCCTTCTTCGGTGTTTATTGCATTCCAGATACCTGATATAATTTTTTCAACTTGTAATTCTGATAAAAACTCTGGTGCCGCGATTATATCTTTCTTGAATAATCTATCTACACCATTTTTAACTCTGCTAAATTTTGTTTCTTCATCTACACTGCCACGTCCAAATTCAATTTGACTATAATTTCTATTTACTTTATCAGAAAGTGTTTCGTATGTTAATTCAAATTCTGGTAGTGTTTTTCTTAGCACACCAATTGCTTTGGCATTAACTTGTTCTCTATTGAGATTTTGGTTTAAGTCATAGCCTGCCTGTGCAACTGCGGCTGTAAACATGTTTTGGGCTTCGCTTAAATATTTAGGTGCATTTACACTCGGTGGGCTTTTTTGAGGCTTCATTATGCCTACTGCGGCTTCACGTGGAGTAGGTGCTTCTTTTAATCGTTCGTGTGTCTCGCCAGTCTGTTTTTCCCATTGAGCTACTCGCTGTTCCCATTTTGCATCAGCATCTGGTTCCATATTTTCTTTGTAGTCGTTTAAGTTCTTAAATGCTCGAGCTAATGTTCCTACACTTTCCATGTAATGATCTTTGGCAAAGAAACCTTTTAACACATCAACAACAGGGTGATCTAATTCTTCATATCTACCCTTAACTCTATCTTCGAGGTCTGTACTAATTTTCCCAACGTTGTTGATTAACTTGAACAATGCTTTTACATAATCTGCACGATGTTCATCTGTATAACCTGCTCTAAGTGTTTCTGCATAACGCACAACTGACTTAACAATTTTTGGCATATCCGTGTGGTAATCATGTCCACCTGCAATTCTAAATTCTATAAGATTGTAGCCTGATTGGTTATCACTTTGATTTTTAAAATTAATTGAACTAAACTTGTCACTGCTTATTGCAGATTCTAATATTTGTTCAATTGCTTCTATTGTTTTTGTACTGGTAGGATCTGCTTTAAGTTCAACCGCTTTCTTCTCTAATCGTTCATATTGTGATTTAGCATAACTATTGTTTTCCCTACCGAAAGTACTTGCTAAATATTTGTCACCTAATAGCACAGCAAGTTTAACTTTGTTAACTTCAGCTGATGCTGTCATATCTGTTTGTGTAGGATCCAAGCTCATAGTAACATGTAAGCCAGTTGACCTATTTGTTTCTACATCATTTGTTGCTAAAGACTCAAACAATGATTTTATTTCTTCAAGCATTATTCTCGGTGTCTGATACACTGGTGATATAATCTCTGCACCTGCGCCATCGCCATCGATACTGCTGTCGTCTTCTACTCGCCAATAGTCGTTGTTAATACCACCGGAATGATATTCGCCTACTTCGATATTACTTGACTGACTGTTATTCTCTGCCCAATTTCGTAGTTCGTCTCCAACGCCGTCTAAGCCGCCTTCGGTATTATTATCGAGGTAAACTTCGTACTCGCCTAACATCTCACTCATGCTACCATAGGTATCACTTACCCAATCTGGTATAGACAGGTCTTCCTCTGCGGCTTCCATAGCGGCATCAAATATTTCGCCGTTATCTCGGATGTCTTGTTCTAACCATTCAATGAATTCGTCTTCCATTTCTTCTTCGACAATTTCTCGTAGCCAGTTAATGTATTCCCACCCATCTTCTATCCTGGATTCGTATTCTGCTGGGTCGCTATCTTTTAAATCTTCTTTTCGTCTCTCAACAGCATATTCAGTTGGGCCACCACTCGAATCAATAAATTCTTCTATGTATGCTTCATCTTCTTTACGTTCGTTAACTAACTCTTGTACAAGGTCGCCTTCGTACTCGTATATTTTGTCTTCTAAGATCCAATTACGGTATGCTTCGTTGATGTCGTCTAAGTAACTTCTGCCATACTCATCAAAAATTCTGTCTTCGATATCGCTCCAAGACATGTCATCGACTTCTTCGCCATAATTATTATCATTGTTGCTGTAGCTTTCCCATACTGTTTCAGCTTCGAATCCGCATTTAATAGGGGAATCTAATGCTGATTCAATTATTTCTTTAGTGTTAAAGTTTAGTTCAAATAACTGCTCAGTGCCTTGCTCTTGCATCTGTACTTTTCGTGCAAGTTTTTTAATTTTTTGTTTAACTGATGAGATACTGTTTTTGCTTTTAGATGTTTTTCGTAAAGCATTTTTATGGACTTTTTTACTGTACTTGCCACCTTTGGCTTCTGTGATTGGTGCTACTGTTAATTCCTCATCAGGATCTATTAGTGTGTACTCGCCTTTAGGATCTTGTACAACTAGTTTTTTAAGTGCTGGTCCTTTACCGACTTTACTTACAACTTTGCCTGCAACTTCGCCTTTGTCATCTAAATATTCAGCGCCGTCTTCAAAATCTTTTGCTTTCATTAAGGTTGGTTGTGGGGTATTTATATCTGCTTCAGGCTCGCCTATTTTAGGAATATCTAACCCTTGTGTTACCGTTGGGCTACCTAAATCTTGTTTAGGTGCTTTAGTAGGTGCCGCTGTTGCCTTAGCAACTGCGCCTGTAGTTTGTTGCCCAACAGGAGTTGGTGCACCAGACTGTAATCCGTATTCCTTAAGGACATGCTTTAAAGTTCTTACATCAGTAAACTTCATATTACCTTCTTCTATTACTTGATTTATTTAATGTTTTCAACCTTCTACTAGCTGGATTCATTCTTTTTGACCTTTGTGATTTTCTAGACATCCTAGCACCCATCTTGGCTTTAGTTCGTCTTAATACCATACGTTTTTTAATATCTACTGGCTTATGACATTGAGCCGCATTAGATACCACTCTACCTTTGCGTCTGCCACTAGTACATCTTACAGCACGTTTAACCTTATTACCCATCTTGCGCCAAACCATTCTGGCTTCGATAATTGTTTCTTCTGTAATTTCTTCTATTCTCATTGGCCACCCGCTAGTGTGACGCCTATTGCAATAACAATAGTGACTAGTGTTGTAAATGTGGTACCAACAATAGCAAGTACCCAATTTTCAATTTTGTTTAATCTTTCTTTAGTATCTACTTTAAACTCTCTGAGTTCTGTAGTAATACTTTCTATTCTAAGCATATCTGCAATAATATGAGCTTCTAAGTTTTCTTTATCAGCATATACTTGTATTTCTGGTAATTCATTTGGGTCTAGTTTCTTAGCCATTTTATAATAAATCCTGTTTTGTGAACTCCATATTAATAGTGTTCGTTGTATCTAACGTTCCGCCGTTAAGCACTATGCCATTAAGTTCATCAACTAAAGTTGTCACAGTGTGTGCTTGTGGCACTTCTGTAGCAAACTTAAATATCCAGCCGGCACCGGTCATAGTTGGTGCTCCATAAGTTTGTAATAAGTTCGTACCAACTCCATTAAGTGCTACAGGATTATTCATTACTACAGGCATTGCCCTTAATCCTATTACTTGTACAACACTTTCAAAATCTTTTTGAGTGTTATCGTCGTAATCACCGGTTACAGTTATGTCAATCGAAGTAAACAAAGTAAAAAATTCTATATTACCTGTTAGTGCTTCTACGGAGCCCATTGCCCCACCTCTTATTAAACTCATGTATGTCTCCTGTGTATTCTTCTTACAACTATTTATCACTTTATCAGTTTTTACTATGCAGAAATTAAAATCAAAAAAAAGCACACCTAAGTGTGCTTCTTAAATGTGACGCCTTCCGTTGTCACGAACCTAAGGTAGTTAGGATTTCCTAATCAATAGCTTATGCTACTGTAAACGTTCCTGCTGTTGCTGTTGCGTTTGAACCTGATCCAGTAAGTACTGGCTGAACTGCCGCTAAAACTCTAGCCGCTGTTGGTGATCCTTCTACTGCAACGTGCATTACTGTTGCTGAAATGCTGTTAATGATTACTGGTGTGCAAATTGTTGATAAAGCTGAAATTACTAGCTCACCTTTGTTTGCCGCGCCTGCTGTGAAACCAAACGAGCTAATGTCATCTGTTCCATCTACTTCGTCGATGATGAAGTATGACAGTGTTCCAACTAAAAATTGGTCTTCTGCTACTGCACCTGCTACTCTTACTAATGCCATAATATGACTCCTAAAATTAATTTACATATCTGTGGTCTTTGTACCACTACCAAATTAAAGTAGATATGTATTCTGGTTACTTTTATTTATCTAATTTAGCCAAAAAAAAGCACCAACGTGTGGTGCTTTCTTAATATTTGGTTATTTAATCTTAAAGATCAAATGCCGCAATTGCTACGTTTGCCCAGACAACGCCATCGACGTCTGTAAGAGCCTGTACAACGTCTTCCAAATGAGCCGCTAAGGTCTCACTGTTAGTTCCGTCATACTTGTCTGATCCATGCTCGCCTTCGAAAAGAACTTTAAGTCCTTGTCCAGCTCCGCCTGTTGCGTCTACTGTTCCGATTGCTGTTGGTGTTAAGCCTTCGTTACCGACTGCTTTTAAAAATACGTCTAATGCTCCGCCTACAGCCAATTTAGCTGAAACGTCTACTGCGAAATCTACTTGGATACCTGCTAGTGTTAGGCCATTAAAATGTCCTGGTGCTACTGCGGCTCCGGTGTTTTGAGTTTGTGCCATGTTAATTCTCCTAGAATTTGTTAATGTTACGTTTATTTATGCAAAATGGAAGATTATGAGAGTGTTTATCGTAGTTAAATAGGGTTTTACGTTGTTCTATCCCTTTGTTCTAGCCTTGTCGCCCATTGCCACTATCTTTTTAGCAATGTTGCTGGCACCTTTTGCTAACATACTGCCTTTAGCGGCAGATTTGCCTGCTAAACCATCAGCTTTGTTAAAATCGTCCCACTTGTTTTTCATCGTTTGAATAATGTTCTTGCCTGGGCCAGTTGGTGCTTTTGTTTGTGGGCCGCCTCTATAAGCATTTTGGTTACCTATTTGTCCACCCCTAGTTCTAGTACCATCGGTTGGGGCTGGTGTGCTAGATCCTTTTGGCTTCATTGGTACTCCGACAAAAGGCTTGTTTATTCTATCAGCTTGTCGTTGAGCCGCCGCATTATCTTGTTTGCGATCTGTACTACTATTAACAGCCGACAGTGCCTGGGCATGTGCTTGTACTGGATCAGCGCCGCCGCCTGCAAATTCTACTGCTTTATTCCATACTTCCTCTGACCTTATTCCACTACGGTCAACTCGTTTCCAATCTAGGTGTACTTGCTGTAACGTTGGGCCTGATGTTTCAATTTCACTGATTCTCATACAACTATTTATCCTTATGCCTTTTTTCTGCCACTTGCCCAGTACCCTGCAATTGCGCCGATGCCAGCTCCTGAGACCGAAGATATTTTACTTGAAACTTTTGGCAAGATTTTACTTCCTGCATAAGCGCCAACTGCCGTAGCCGCCGCTCGTTTGATTCCTTGTGCCTTTGGTACAGGTTTAAGTTCCTTCCTAGAGCTCATTGAACTTACTTGAGTGAATAGTTCACTGCCTCTGCCCTTGAGTCGCATCAACTGTATTATTTTACTTACAACTAGTTGGCGTTGTGAGAACTTTAAACTGGGCCAAGATATGATTAATCTTCTTATCTGTTTAAGTATAGGATTTTTAATCTGTAATTGTGATTCGAATCTAAAAAGAGTTGTAGTAATATCACTTTTGCTAATACCTTGTCGTTGTACACGTTGCATAAAAGCATAGTGCTTTCTATTTTGGAATTGTAAAGAATTTAAAAAACTTACATCTTTGCTTTTAAACTTTAAACTTTGGTAGTCAGGGTTGTTAATAGCAAAACCCAACATATACAAGTCAGTTGCCGCAGTTCTAAAAACTGCATAAGGGCCATACTGGCATGTTTTTCTTGCATACACTAACGCATAGTCCTGTTGCTTGTTATCTTGATACATCATTATAAGACTTAGTGTTTGCAAATAAAATAAATCTGCAATATCTCTGCCTGTAAGACTTTTAAAACCTGATGTAGTTCTGTATAATTTACTTTCTGCTAACTCTTGATTTACTAGTTGTAAGTCCATTATCCTGCCGGCTTCCCTGATCCAAAGTTAAGTCTACTAAACTCTAATCTATCTACTAGTTTAAGTGCATTACCCATTCTGTCAACTGCAACAAAGCCTTCTTCGCCTGTTACTTCATACCCATCTTCTGTTGGCACAAATGTATTCATTACACGGATTTGTTCTAGCTTCTTAACTATTTTAATTTTTGCTTCGATAAGTTTTAAATATAAGTCATACACTGATACAATACTTTGTAAGTGTTCTCTAATAAATTTAACACCTGCTACCATTTTTTCTGTTTTAGCATCAATACTTTTTTGTGTTTTAACTTTGGCTATTTCTTTTGTCATGTAATCTATATACTTTTGCACAAACCCTTGTGCAAATTTAGTAGGCTCATCAAAATGTCCTTGTCTTACTTGCATGTTTGCATGTGCTTTTAATTGCTGTAGGAACTCTTTGCCTACTAAGTCTGTGCCTTGTCCTAACCAAGCAAATGTGTCTTGGTCTACAGTTTTTAAGTACTGGTCTGCTGTAGCAATAGCTGACATAATGTCTGCACTTTCACCAGCAGTAAATGTAACTGTGCCACTAAGGTCTTTAATAATTGCATCTCTGTGCCAAACACCTGGTGCTTGTCCTAATACACTACTATCAAATCCAAACTTTGCTTGAGTGTCTGCTAGTGTTGGGCCGCCTACATATTCTGTATGCCAAACAATGCCTATATCACTCTGTAATATTTTCATAGACAACTCGCTCTGAGCCGGTACAGCATATACTAATGTGTTGGGTTTAAAAATTAAATAACTTTCGCCGTCAATTTCTTTTTCGCTTAATGTATCTTTTGCAAAAAGAAAATCTCCTTGTGCAACTGTATTCCAAGTCAGTTTACTTAATTTAACTAATGCTAATTGTAATTTATTTTGTAAGTCGTCTTGTCCAGGATGGTTTAACTTGATATCGTTGGTGGTAAAATTCATTTTAGGAATCTTTGCAAATACGCCTTTAGTGCCTACAAAAAACTTACCAGTTGCTGGATCTTTACCAGCAATAATGGCTGGAGCACCGTCCCATTTAGTTGTCATACTTACCGCTTGTTGTGATTTGCCATCAAGCATAGCATGTAAACTATACAAATAATCTACTGCTTCTTTGGCTCCGGGATAACCTTTATTAAAAATATTATCTTCTAAATGCTCTAAGTGGGTATTCTTTCCTTCCTTGCCTTCTAGTAGCATACTTTCAGTAATTAGTTGTGTAACAAGAGGCTTAGATATCTCGTTAAATTTCATTTTAAATTCCTGATAATCGTTTGAGGTTGTACAGTTGTATGTCTTTTGTTTCTATCAACATTACATGAGATGTAACTGATTCTGAAAGTAATACTTCATATCCTAAGTCAGCCCAACTAATTCCAGCATGTTCTAATATCTTACAAACATGCTCGTATGCTTCTGCTCTCATACTTCTAGCAAGTTTAGTAAAATGTGTATATGCTTGTGGATCTGATTGCGGTAGTCCGCCTTTCTTTAATACTGGTGCGGCGGCTTGTATAAAGTTATCAGCATCATATCCGCCGGTCTTTAATTGACTTAATTTTGCAACTAATTGTTTGCCAGCTTCTAAGTCGCCACCTAGTGTTCTTTTTTGTAAACTTTTTATTTCTGCAGTAGTAGGTCCGGGAATTGGCATTAATGCTTTAGGTTGTGCTTGTGCTTGTGCTGGTGCTGGTGCTTGTCCGCCTTTCTTTTTCATCATTTGGCCTATAGCTTTTGCTCCACCTGACATTGCTCGTCCAATTCCTGCTCCAACTGTTGCGCCAATTTTTTGACCACGTGTTGCATTAGGATTTTGTCTTGTTTTACTTGCTAATGATCCGCCTGCCGCTGTAGTAATTTTATCGCCTACTGCTTGAGCTCCACGTTTAATCTTATCCATATAGGTTTCTGGCTCTGGTGCGGCAACAACTCCTGTTTTAGGATCAATTTCTGCCTGTGGTGCTCCGCTTCTGCTCATACCTGCTGTTGATGGTGCTTGTGGTACAACTCCGCCAACTGGTTTTTGTGGGGCAACTGGAGCCGCTGTTGGTGTTGCTGTAGCAGTTGGCTGTACTGGAGCCGCTGTTGGTGTTGCTTGTACTGGCTGTGCTTTCTTTGTAAGTTCTGCTCCTAGTTCCTGTGTTGCCATTCTGCCATTTCTTTGATTTACCCATTGGGCGCCTTGCCACTCGTATACAAAGCCGTCTGATGCTTTAAGTAATTTACCTTTTGCAATTGGTTTTGCTGTAGCAGTTGGTGTTGGTGTTGCTGTAGCAGTTGGTGTTGCTGTAGCAGTTGGCTGTACTGGAGCCGCTGTTGGCTGTTGTACGCCTGCCTGAGCTGACTGCTTTTCTAATTCTAATGCCATTGAGCTGTCAGGTCCTTCTGCTGGTCTACCAGTTAATGTTCCTTTTTCATCGGACTGTGCCCAAGTACCTTCTGCAGACTTAGTATAAAATTCGCCGTTTGCTTGGGAAACAACGGTTCCAGCTGGAGCGCCTGTAGGCCCTGTAGGTTCTGCTGTAGGTTCTGCTGTAGGTTGTACTGGTGCCGTTCCTGCCGCCGCTTTTTTCTTTGCTAAACGATCTTTTACTCCGCCTGGTACCATTTCTGCATTAGTTAGTTCATCGAGTTTCATACAAGTTCTCTTATTTAGATTCTTTTATGGCTTTGTTTATGCCTCGAGAGAATTTTTTAGGATCGCCACTTTTAATGCTATTGATAAGTCTACGTTCTAAATCCAATGCAACATCTTCTTCGTATAAAGAATATAATATCGCTTTAATGTTAGCCGCACTAGAAACTAGGTGCTCCACTCTGTTTTCCAAAACGTGGTGCTTATTTCTATCTGTGCTAATAGAGTTCAATTCTTCTAATATACTTCTTGACTTTTTCATAAATTATTTCTCGTTATAGTCATATTTATCATTTAGACATCATTTTTCTTCATGAACTCTCTAATGTTTAATGCCGCGTTAACCGTACTGGATGCTTCTGTCTCGTCTGTTTTAATAGTATTAGTTCTTTTTAGCTGATTAACTAAGCTATTTGTGGTTACTGTTAGTGCATCATCGTCATCTTCATCTAAATCTGTAACTCTCAAAGTGTCTGGATTAAACTTTAAATCTACTTTACTGCCTACTCCTGCACTAGAACGTGTTTTCATAAACTGTATTTGATATCTACCACGTTCTCGCATAGCATTACTAGTAAATATACCTACAACATTATCTGCTGTTTGGATTTTACTAATACCACCAGCAATATGACTGTGGTCAAATTCAATTTCTTCTACTGCTCCTCTGTTTAACTGAGATGCTGTTGCAAATAGTATATTTCTTTCCATTGCAATGTTACGCAATTCTTCAGATACATATTTGTCTTTAATAAACTGGTCGTTAGCACTAATTTTTGTACTAATAGGACTCATCAAGTCTAAATAATCTACAAGTAAACAGTCTACTTTAACATCATGATTAATTTCATACTCTCTAACGTATGCTCTAATGTCGTTTGCATTAATACCACTGGACATTTGTTTAATACGGAACTTGCCTGCACTTTTACCTTTCATTCTTACTTTTAAATCAACATCATCTATATTACGCATAATGTCTCTAGTACTATGTTCACTGACCATTGCATCTAAACGCATACTAATAAGTTGTTCACTAAGCTCTAAACTAATGTATACAACATTAAGTCCTGCTAATGCCCAGTTAACACCTAAGTTCTGCAAGAACAAACTTTTACCTGCACCAGAGCCTCCAGCAAAGATTGTTATCTCGCCTCTGTTCATGCCACCATATAACTTTTGGTCAAACATCTTCCAGCCACTACTTGTTGCGCCACTTTGTGCTCTAATCCATTCTAATCGTTCTTTAGGATTTTCAAAATATTCGAGCCCTAAGTCTTTTACAAGACTAACCTGTGTTGCTTCTTTAATTTTATTCTCTACTGCACCATAATCACCTGTTTCTAATAAGTCCGTGCTATCCAAGATTGCTTTTTCTAGTGCTTTGTGTCTACAAAATCTTTCTAAACTATCAAGAAACCAGTCTGTATGGTTATCACTAATGCCTTCGACACGCTCTAGTAATAAACCAGTTGTCGCTTCTATTTGGTCAATAGTAGGTATTGCATTATATTCAGTTGTATGCTCTTGGACAAATGTTATTGCCTTTTGAAACTTCTTATCAAACATATAAGGGCGTACAATAGTGTTTACCCTTACAAATAATTCGGGGTCACTAACAATAAACCTTAAAAATAGTTCTTGTATTTCGGGTGTGTAGTTATTATCTTCCATATTTTTCCATGAGCTCCTTATATAAAGCCTGTGCTATTAATTTATTACCTTTTAGGTTTGGATGCTGATCTTCTTGGCTAATAGGGTTGTTGTCAGCATATTCTGATAACGATACTTCTGCCCATTTACTCTTATCTATCAATTTTTTTAAATTTATTTCGGGTGTTGAAGGCAGGGTATCATATATATTTCTTTCCATAAACGGATGTTCTAAGTTAGACATGCTAGTAAACATATAAGGTATTTGCTTATCTTCAAAAAAGTTTTGTAACACTAACACATTATTATAATATGCTATATCGTAATCATTAAATGAATTCAACCACTTCATTTCGTTGTCGTATGAAAGTGTTTGCAATTGCTTTCTTGCTGTGTTTGGGTTACTCGAAATATCTAGTGTCCAGTTTCCTTGAATACCGTTGTTTACAACTACATTTATCCACTCATTATCTTCAGGGTTCCAGTATTCTGTTCTAAACGGTGACGACCATTGTATAATTGCAACATAGTCTGTCATATCATTATTGTTACAATAGTCTAATGTAGTTCGTACTATTCTGTCATTACCTTTGCCGCCGTTTGCAAGATTAACTACAGTATCGAATTTGTCTTCTAAATGATTTGACCACACTATCCTAGATATATGCTCGTCTCCTCCGGTGTTACCAGAGCCTGCTGTAAAACTACATCCATTCACAAGCAAATTATTCATACATAATTCCTCTGTTGTAGTTCTTTATAAATTTCATTACTTATAAGTTTATGTCCAGCTTCATTAGGATGTTTATCCTGAGCACTAACATAATTGCTTTGTTGATAACTTGTTAACGGACTTTCTGTCCATTTATCAGTGTTTATATTATTTTTTAAATGTACTTCATACTGTGTGGGAGTATTTTCTATTTGGTCTGGCCCTGCATATGGCTGTCCAGGCTTTAAATGATTAGCAAACGACATAGATGTAAAAATATATGGTATCATTTTACTATCTAAGTATTGTTGCATTATAATAACTTTCTTATAAAAGTTTATTTGATAATCGTTGATACTTTTGCCATACATTAACAACTGTGAAGCCGCATCATTTAGTCTGTCATACATACCGTTATTTTGTAGGTGTTCTAAATGCTTGGCATTATCCATATGTAAGCTAAAACGTGCTTCAGCCGTCCCTACAGCATTGCAGAAGCCAGCAAATGCTTTACATGAAGGTATATAGCGTTCAAACCGCAAAGGACTAGTCCATTGTATAACTACAACATGGTCGGTAGCATTATGAGAATTAAAATATTCTATTGTGGTGCGAAGAATTCTATCGTTACTTCCGCCGCATATTGCTAAATTAGTAACGGAATCAAATTCTGGCAGTTGGTTTGCCCAAACATAGTCTAGTGCAGGTGCCAGTTTGCCATCAGGCGTATGTACTTCGCCATTGCCTGCTGTAAAACTACATCCATTTACAAATAATGTTGTCATAGCATTTTTGCCTGTACTTGTATTTTAAGTTCGTTACTAACTGCATTATCTGTAATGCTTTTCATTGTTAATAACCTGCCATATTTGTTTACTGCATCAGCAACATCTTTGCATTCAGACGACCATTTAGGAAAACTTACTTCCCATCCTAATTCTACTGCGGTTGCTATTAAGTCTTTACCTGCACTATCTCTATCAGGGCATAGTATAACACGTTTATTAAGTTTAGAAATTAAATGTGCTTGTTCAGGTGTTACACTATTACCTAAAACACTTATACCGTCTATAAGTATTGCATCAAATACGCCTTCTACTACTATAACAAAGTCTCTATCACTGTCTACATATCTGTCTATGTTAAACACATAGCCTGGTTGTACATTTAATAAATATTTTGCAGTTTCTTTGTTAGGTGGGCTAATGTGTCTGCCCGTCCAACCTACTAATTCGTTGTTATACATAAACGGAACAACTAAACGTTTTTTGTATAGACTGGTGTTAATATGCATTAAAGGGAAATTGCCTAGCAATCCTCGTTGTCGTGCATATTCTTTAATTGGGTGACCATCTTCCATGTGTTCTACTAGTGTAGTTTCTTCTGGTAATTGATGTGTTACGAAACTAGCCGCTGTATAAACATATTCTGTGCTGTCTTCTATCTCTAATTCTTCGGAATACTTCATTAAGTCTAAAACAACTTTATGTATGTCCTTATTAGACACACCTAATGTCTCACATAATTGCCTGTACTTATGACCTAACTTTGGACTAGGTGCCCAGCCAGTTGTAAAACTACAGTTAAAACAGTGATAACTTATCTTAGCATTACTTTGAATTACTCCTGCACGTTTTCGCTTGTCGCTACATAAAGGACAATCAAACGTTATCCAACCACTAGGAGTTTTGCCAGAGTTTAACGGCAAATTGTCCATAAGTAATCGATGTACTTGGTCTACTAGTTCATGATGATGCATATTCAGTTATTATAACAGCTTAATGCGAAGAAGTCAATTAATTTCTTAGTTGAAATTTATCTATTGTGCCTGCTGTTGGGTGATATTTAACTCTAATCCAATTAGTGTTAATTTTGAAGTTGAAAGGATCCACTCCAGTGAACGCTGTAGTGTATGGCATAGCTGGAGAGCCAATGTCTCCTTGCACATTTACATCATACCAATCTGTTTCACTAGGTGTGGTTGCTAATGCACTTGCTTGTACGTGGATATTTCCAGTAAAGCCTGTTAGATAAAATGCACATGTATGGCTTCCGTTTTGATCGTTGTCCATATTTCCGTACATTGCACTAGTAACAAACGTATTGGCGGCATCGCCTAAATCAGTATTTGCAGTTTGTGTAAATGTAGTAGTTTCTTGTGTGGGAATTGGTTCGTACTCCAAGGAGCTCTTTACTTCCAAGTCAGTTACAATTCGGTCATTTTGGTTTGCATATAAAGGATACTCTGATGCACCATTATCTGCAGATTCTGTAATAGCAATTGTGTAAAGTCCGGCTCCAATGTTTCTTAAATCGGATGGGACTAAATCAAGTGTTGCTTCTCCAGTAGTACCGCTGTTTACCAATGTAAGTTGCTTGAGCATTATTCTACGTTTGGTATTTGGGTTCATGATTGTTGCATATAGGGCCTTAGTGCTAATGTTTTGCAAAGCTCTATCTCTGTTTCTTACAAAGAAACTCAACTTATTATTAAACCCTTTGTGGACTGTTAATTTATTTTGATTCATAGGTCTGTTATCCGTTTTTATGCCTTCTGTCGTTAAAACTAAGTCTAACGACTGGTTTCCTAAATTATATATTGTATGACTACCGTTAAAGGACATTATTTAATTCCATGTTTGTTATGTATTTATCCATTTGTACTATAAATACTTTTGATGACTAATGAGACTAACCTACAAGAGAAATTCCCTTTTTTAACTGGAATGGCGTACAATGGCAAAGACTATGTCGGCATTGTACAAAATAAGGACAACCAGATTATAAGTTTTTACGATATCGACAAATGTCGTAACAGTGGCGAAAAGAAAATCATGATGGATTGTGGAGACTTATGGTGGTGGGAATCTAACAGGATGTTACCAATCGATGTATTTCTGTTCCATGAAATGCAAGATTTTAGGCACTGTGTTAGTACGTTTATTTTAAAAGAAACTGAAATATTATTTGGACCTGTAACTAGTATGCAGAACATACTTAAAAAGCGGATTAAAAGAAGAAGTATTCAGTTAGTTAGAAAAACTGACCAGACCTAAATAAGACGTTACTTACCTAATTGCTCTAAAATTAAATTTAACTGCACAATAATAGCTGTGGCATAACCAATTGCATGACTTCTTTTAAAGAAGTAACCATCAGTTTGTTCCCATACTTCGTTTGAAATAACTTCCCAAGTATTACCAACCAAATGTCGTTTGCCTGGTCTTATAAGTGCAAGTATCATTGCTAAGTCTTCTACACTATTAGGTAAGTGTTGTTTAACAATGTCATGATGTTTGCTAATATGAAACAGTTGGTCAACTATTTCTTTATGCTCAAACAACTCCCACATAGGCTCTGTTGCTAAAAGTTTATCTAGGTGTTGTTCACTTTTAACGCCATTGTAAATGTGATTGTTCAACACATCTAATTTAAAGTAACCAACTTCTTCCGCTTCTTTGTGGTCTATTGTACTAAAGCCTTTTAACGGAAACATAGGAATAGGTTGCACATACACGCCAGTGTTATGCTTTTCAAATTCTATTCCACGTTTGATACTCGCTGGTGTATGTTCAATAAGTTGTAGTAACTTATCTCTATCAGCCATATCAATGTCTACGTCAAAATCTATTTTCATAATCCAATCAAACCCCAACCATGGTTGGCTATTGCATTTAGTACTATACTAACACATGTTACCATATGAGTCAACCACCATACTGTTCTAATTCCTGCTACGGTATTTGCTTGGGCATCTGTTTCGCCGACTTTCTCGCCTAAACTTTTTGCCCAAACACTCCAATACTTATTCATATTTCTTTTCCAGAAAATTCTTCTGCCATCGGAAATACTTTTGTAATAACTTTAGCAACTGCATGAGCTAATTCCATATGCTCTAATTGTGTTCCATTAGCGCCACGTAATTCAATATAGTGAATCCAACTACGAAGTGTGCCATTCACATACAGTCTGCTTAGTGTGTTTCCTTCTGGAAGTACTGCTCTTGCCTGCTCTTTAGCAATACCTTTGCTTACAGCCCAGTTATATGCGTCTAGTGAAGCGTCTATAACTCGTTGTTGCTTGTTTTTCCATTCACCTTGAAGTACTGCATGTCCATCCATCTCAGAATCAAGTTCAATACTGTTTTGCCTGTTAACAGGATCTTGTAATCTTGCTTGTCTAATCTCGAAGGCTAAATCTTTTGTAGGGTCTGCATAACGTTGACTAAACTCCTGGAAACTAAAACTTCTATGACGTAACAGTTGTCGTGCTATGTCTCTGGTTGTTTCTACTTCCATGCAAACACTTACCATTTCAAGTGGTGACCAATGTTTGTGTTTCATTAGATACTTCACAAGTTTTTCATTTGTTGCTGTGTTGTTTTGATTTTCAGGGTTACTTACTCTGGCACAATACGCCACTAATCCTAAAAGGCTTGTGTCTCCTGTATCATCTCCTATAGTCGGTGTAACTACTGCAGGTGATTGACTATAACTAATTATTTTTGCTTTCATTATTTTAAAAATTCCTTATTGTTATCGTTGTTTAAAAATGCTTCTGCTACTTGGGTATGACCCCATTCATCGAAGTGCGAAGCTAAAGGTATCCAGCCTCGTTCCGATGATAATTTTCTCCAGTTTTCAATAGAGCCAAATGATTCTGGAATAATATCCCAAGTATCCATTAACGAAAAGTCTGGTAGCCTTGTTAATGTGCTGGAAGTTAAATCGCCTGTGAAGGGGAAGGGCAACAATATTACTTTGACCCCTAATTGGTCACATATCACTTTAACAAATGCTATACTAGATAATGCTCTTAAATATCGTTTATATTGAGGAGTAGTATAAAACTCTTTATCCTCTAACCCTACAAACACTTGACCAAATTTGTCTATGTTAAATTTTGTAGATACTTTAGGTATTTCAGCATTAACAACTCCTCTATGTGCTACCCATTCCTGATTACCAAGTCTTCTGCCAGCCGGATCTTTGGACTTAGTAGGCAGGAAATTGCTAAACAGTATTCCAAGTTTAGATAAAAATGCTGGAGTTCTAGCCATGTCTATCATTATCTTTTCATTTAGGTCAAATAAACTCTTCTTATCAGGTAGGTTTTCTTGTTGTAATTGCTCTACAAATGTAAATGTACCAGTATAAATTAAATGGGATATTTTTCTATCGTTTAATAATCTACCAATAGTAACAAATGCACCGGCTTCCCAATCACTCCAATTAATGCCTTCAAATTCTACTTTTTTAAAGTCGCCTTGTTCTGCAATAATGTCTGCCCAATGTGGTTCGTTCCAATTAGCGCCGGAATAACTTGCTCCACTGACCATTAGCTTATTTTTTTTCCTCATAGATTTGCTCTCACGCATGTTTCTTTAATCTCTGCCACTTCATCTTTGTTATTTTTAAATAGTTTCATCCAAAACGGAGGATCTATATTATCTTGTATCATTTTTACTTGTTCATCATTAAAACGTTCTAGCAATGTTCCGCCTGTGTCACTTAAATACAACACCCAAGGACTTACTTTGCCTGAACGTATATCGTATACTGCTCTGCTAGGAGATACATTTACAAAGTATGTTTGCCATGGTTCGTTATGTTCTTCTCCCCACTTAGACATGTAAATTACAGTTCGCTCTAATGCTTTTAGACCAGGTTCTTTTTTTACATATTCTTTTAAAAACTTATCGTACTGTGCATCAGATATCCATAACTTTAATTTTACGCCTGTCTTAATCAACCATTCTGTAAATTGTTCTGGATGTAGCCATTCGTTCACTTGACATGCTCTGCCAAACTTAACAAACGATTCGTAATAAGGACTTACTATAAAGTCTTCCATTGTCTTAGGAAGTTTAGCACTAGTATTTAAATCATAAAACATTTGGAATGCACGGTGGCTTAATCGTATGTGGCTCATATCCTTGTCTGCATATCTACGTTTCTTTACACACATATGAACTGCCAGAGTAGTCTCTGACTTAAATGATTTTTTGCACCACTTACATTCCATTATTTAAATATCTCTTTTATCTCTTTATCAAGTACTCCGGCATCTTTAACATATTGCTTGAGTTCGTCTTTAGTGTTTATACTTAATAATAACTCCAACTCATCATGCTTTAAATGTGGCAGTAATTCTGATATCGCTGTGAACACTTTGTTTTTCTTTTTTCTAGTGTTCGGCGGTTTAATGTATTCATGATTTTGTGTTTTGCCGCAACCAGCTACAGTAAATAACAGCCATTGCAATTCTGGGTGTTTACTAACTTCACTAAATCTATTATTAATACATTCGTTGACCATATACAAGTAGTCAGCTGACTTTGGGCCTCTAACACAACTAGCATAACGCATCATCATCCAGGCACTAAATGCCTTTTTCTTTTCTGCATCAAGTCTAGTATACCATCCACGATCCTTTATGTCAATCGCTCTCATAACTTCAGATAGTGGTATAGCTGGTGCTTTCTTCTTAGCCGCCATGATAATCCTTGTATATTTTTATAAAGTGTTCCTCGCCATTAGCAATATTTTCAGCCCATGTAGATCCGGCATCTTCGTCTGCAGTATCGCTGATGTATTTATAACAGTGAAAATCCACTGCTTCATTTTTACAAACCTTTGCAATTGCATAGGCTTCCATTTCAACTATGTCCGTAGGTATTTCTAATTTAGGATCTGTAACAAAATCATCTCCAGTACTACAAGAGATGCCTTCACCGATAAGTATTGCTCTGCTGTTTGGTTCGAAAGGTGTCTCGCCTAATGGTATACCCATTTGTGTACATTTCATATCACGTTGGACAACTACTCCAACTTTATGTATTCCCGGTTCGTGTAAGTTAATACCTCCGGCTGTTCCAAAGTTCCATACACGTTGTGGCTTGTATCTTTCTACTAACTTTGCCGCTGTCATACTTGCATTAACTTTACCTACTCCAGTAAAGAAAACGTTTTCCCATGTAGCCATCGCAGGAGCTTCTTGCTCCAATGCTATTAAAATTATATCTTTGATATTATTCACCTTCAAATTCGATTAGTGTGTTTACGCTGTATCCATGTTGTTCTATTATAGCACTTCCTTTAAGTGTGGGCAAGTTTATTAGTGCTAAAATTAAAATATTTTCTTTTGGTACAGCAAAATGTTCATGTACAATGTCGGCACACGCTATTGCTGTGCCGCCTGTAGCAATTAAGTCGTCTATAATTACTACGTTGTCGTGTGGAACCATGTCTGTACTGCATTGTATGTTTAAACTTGCAGTACCGTATTCTAGTTCGTAATCTTTCCTATATATCTTACCGGGCAACTTACCAGGCTTACGAGCCATTATAAAAGGCAAGTCTAAATCTCTGGCAATAGGCGCACCAAATACAAACCCTCTACTTTCAATGCCAATAAGTTTAGTTGCCTTAAAATTCATTGTGAGAGAAGTTAACTCTAACAGCGACTTGTTAAATGCTTCCGGGTTTTCTAGCAGACTTGTAATATCTCTAAATTCAATGCCTGCTTTTGGAAATCCCGAAACTGTTCTAATATTATCTTTTAAATTAATATTATAACTACTCATCTACCAGTTCATCCTCGTAACATTCCCAAATTTCATTTTCTGTAAAATACTCTTCAGTGTATTTTTCATCCGAGTCATGCCATTTCATATTCATGTAACCTACACTTGCATAGTACCCTTTACCAGTGGTATCACAATTATCATAATCTTTGTCAATTAATTCTTTGTCATACCACATGTCATCGACTATTTCAGCTACATCAGATTCAACAGAACTGAATGCTACTTTCTTAGGGTTAAAATCTTCGCCAATTACCTCAACAAACCAAGAACCAAATCCACCTTTCTCACCACTGTGAAATTGTAACACTGGTTTATAATTGGTCATGTCTTCTGGCTTCTTATCATCCATATATGCTTCTCTGCCATACAAATGATAAGCATCAAAATCAATTACAGTTTCATACGCATAATCGTCGCTACCATCTGCAGGAACTTCTTCGTAACTCCACTGCCCGTCAGCGTATGCGCCATTTAAGTGTTCAATATCAGTTGTTTCTGTCCACGATTCAAAGTCTTTATATGGTACTGGTATTGACTCGTCTACTTCATCCCAGTCAAAACTGGTAACGTAATCTATCAAGTCGCCATCGCCGTCTTCTGGTTTTATAAATTGATCCACAAAGCCTGTACTAACTGTGCCAATAGTTACTTCGCCGCCTCGGTATCCTGCTTCAATTCTAAAACGCCTTTTTTTACCTTTCAGTTTCTGCGTCATTTTTTCTATATCTTTATCTAAACTCATTTGAGCCTCCTAGTCAATTAACTGACCAATATCTATTTCATGTGGTATTTTATTTGCTTCTTTAACAAACATGACACACTTAGGATTGTGCCCATCTTCTAGAGGTACAATTAACATGTGTCCATTTTTTAGCTTCGGAAAGAACCACTTAACATCTTGAAAGATATTTGTAATTTTAATTTCTTCTGCTGACAATAGTGATCCGCTTAGTGGGTTTAATGCCACTGTTAAAAAACCCCTATTGTTTAAACTAGTTAATGGAATAACTTCCACGCCAGTTAAATCTTCATCTGTGATTGCTATACTCCAATCCATCGGCATTTGAATATTGTGTTCGCCGATTTGTAAACATATTGCTGGAGCATAAAAACTCTCTAGGAATATGAGGGGTAGGAAATAGTAATCCATAAACGTCGGATCTGTAGTATCAAATATGGCAAACCGGACATCATCTATCTGATCCGGAACTTGGTCTATTTCAAATACGGTATTCTCAACTGTTAATATTTTCATTTATACTCCACTTTGGTAACTTGAAATTTGAAAGATTGCTCTTTATAAAAGGCTTTCCTTTTTGTCAAATGACGTTTACTATATTTTAAATTACTAGTTACATCAATTACCTGTAAATAGTCCTTGTCTTCTGCTTTACGGATTCCTCTGCCAATACTCTGAATTACCCTAACAAAACTCTTGCCTGGTTCTACCATTACAAGATTAAAGATTCTAGGTATGTTAATTCCAACTGCGGCAACTCCGTAAGTTGCTACAATTACTTTATTATCCATATCGGATACTTCAGCATATTCTTCTTGCCTGTCTTTCACTTTCATTGCACCTGATATAAACGCCCATTCAGGATTTCTTTCTTTAAACATTTCGCCTGTTGCAAGTCTGTCAATTAGAACTAATGTATTGCCGTTATCGGCTAATCCATTAATAATCGACGACAAGTGGTCTATACGTTTAGGGTCTGTTACTAGCCATTTTAATTCTTGTGCATATCCAGTAAACCCTTGCACACCGTCTTGCATCTGTAGAACGTTAATATCCAGGTCTGCTAGGACGCCTCTGTCTTGTAACTCTTTACTACTTAAACTTCCAGTAACTGGCCCTAAGCAACAAGTACACCCAACTGCTTCGTGTTCATCTTGTGGTATTGTGCCTGTTAATCCCCAACGGATTGGAACATTAGCAAACACTCCTCCTAATAGTTTCTGAAGTACATCAGCTTTTGCCTTGTGTACTTCATCTACCATAATACAAACTACTCCATCTAAGAACTGGTCTATAGGAAAGTCTGCTTCAAACTTTTTACTTTTCTTTTCTAATACTGCTAAACTCTGCCATGTACAAATAGTATGAGTTTTGTCATACTGTTTCCTATCACCAAATAGTACTCCCACATCAAGACCTAAATTCTTATAGTCTCTTTCTGTTTGTACTACTAAGTCCTTATTAGGAACAATAACTATACTACGCCCATATGGCTCACACATATCGCTTAAGGCGGCTGTTATGAGCGTCTTACCGGCGCCTGTAGCCACTTGCTGTAAACTCTGTGGATTCTGTAAAAAGTTATTAATAACTTCTACTTGATAATCCCTTAGTATTACAGGCGAGCCTTCTGCTGGATGACCTTTGGGCCACGTAGTGTTTTCATATCTTAACTCTGTTATAGGCTCAAATGCAAATTGCCATTTGTTCCTCTGGTCATCTACTTCAACACTGTATCCGCAGTCTTGAACTATGGGTAATAATCTATCCAATAAGTTCATATATGTTCTACCGCCAATATCACAATACCTAACACACCCATCCCACCTGCCAAGTTTATAAGCTGGCATGTGGTAGGCGTAAGGTAAAAAATATTTTGCCGCATCTGAAATCTTACGTCTTGTTGCTGGATCTAATCCTGCAAACTTTACGTTAACTTCGTCGCGAATCTCTAGAACACATTTAGGCATAAGTTATTATACTACCAGTTGTACTGAATTGTCAAGTTAAATTCTCTGCCTTTATTATTATAATAAGGAAGAACCTCTGCTTGTTCGTTTGTTAAGTTTAATGCTGTGAAAGAAACTGTGGTGTTATTAGGAAGTTTTTTTACTGCATAAAAGTTTAGCTTCTTAAGGTCGTCTAAATATTCTTGTCCAGCTGGAAGTATATCATACATACCAGGTGTCCTGTCAAACGATCCTACATACCTTACTTTGTATGCTACTTCTTTCCACATCTTTTTATATGTTATAACTGTGACATACTGTGCCACACGTGGCTTGTCCGAATCATTATATTTTATCATAACACTTACTGGGCCAAAGTTATTAGAGAATCTAACACCCTGTGTAGAGTAACTGCCTGCATTGTAATACTTTGCATTAGTCCATATACTAGTACTACTAGTCGGTTCCATTTCTATAACATCGTCAACTACATCAGTCGCATTTGCAATAGGCATTATAGTACTATAGCCAGGAGTATACTCAATTGATTCTTCAAAGTCATATCTAAATAAACTTAAAGCACCAAAACCAATCTCATAGCCTGTTCCTTCTTCTGGCATTAAACTTTCATTAGCATCTACATAACTGTCACCGTAAAGCTCGTACAAGTTAGCCTTTCTAAAACTAGTACCTACGTTAAGATAGAATTGGTCTTTAGCTATTCCAAAACGTAATGCATTCTGGTCATCGTTGCCATATCTAATTCCAAAGTTGTAGTCTAGAATAAACTGTGCATCAATACTCACAAACACGCCATAGTTATCATCGCTATGTTCATTGTGTTGTTCTTTGCTACCATCTACACCATATGTTACTTCAAGTAGTGTCGACAAATTTGTAGTGTCGCCTATTCTGAAATAATCTCTACTGCTTTCGTTTTGATATGTACTCACACCTTCAGTAAAATATTCTGCTTTCTCTTCTGTTCTTCCTAGTGTAAAGTATTCGTTCCTCACACTAACCGTAACTTTTTGACCGTCTTGTAAACAATCGTTTGATTGAGAGAACGCCGGTGTATAACAGTTGTCATAATCGTAAGCATAATCTACTGCATTAACTATAAACTTAAAGTCTCCTGCATCTGCTATAATTTTAGCACTCGTGTTTTTGTACTTGTCTGTTTCAGTGTTATCATTCCTTGCTTGTTGCTCTATGCTAAAGTCTGAATACTGGAACCAGCTTGTAGGGGCAACACTAATATACTGCTGACGGTCTGAACCGAGTCTTGCAGTTACACTAGTATCAATAGTGTCTTGAATTAGTACTGTTCCAGCTATACTGCCTGAACCATACATAACTCCGTTTGCACCACTAATAACTTTTACTGTTTCGCCACTAGTAATGTCGTGTCCAAAATCGTACCAACCACTGCCCGGGTTGTTTGCTGGAACGCCATTTTTATATACTGTAGTATGCACAGATTGAGCACCACGTTCTCTGAACATTGCACTTGCTCCGTAACCACCTGCCATCCAAGTCTTCTCAGGCATTATTGCCTCAAATAAAGTTGTACTTGTTAATGGACTTGCTTTTGTAGTTTTAACCTCTTGGGCATATACTACGACTTCTTCTATATTCTCTGCCTGGGCCTGGAATGCAAATAGCATTATGGCGGCAAAAGTAAACATCTTGTTCATACTTCTCCTTTTTTAAATGTTATTATTTTTGTCTTTCAACAATAAGTAATTATACACTTTACTGTGCCAAAGTCAAGTAATTTCTAGTACTTAATTACACATAAGGTGAAGCCCGGAGGGGATCCGGGCTTCGTGGTGCTCCATTTAGGGGATGACTAACAATCGAGCACCGGGGGAACTGTTAGTTCTTTTCTTATTAAATTGTTCCTTTCATGCAAGTAGTTCTTGCAAGTTTTTCCCAATTAGCAGGATCCATTTTTCTAAGATCCGATATCTTCAAAACCATTCTCAACGATATCTCTCTAAGAGCTTCTTGGTTAGTGGTCATAAAGTTAATTATTTCTTGGTCACCATCTACACCAAACTTGTATTCTTCAAGCATACCATCTTTAACAATCTGGTTAATCCTAAGGAACTTATCTCTAATAGAGTTCATTGTAAGATCCAAGTAGTGACATCTTGACATAAGTGCCGCTAAGTGATCCTTAATCTTTTTAGAACGAACGTTTTCAAAGTCTACGTTAGTAATAAAGATACAACCACCTTTGAATTCAAATCTATCTGGGATACCTTCTCTACGAAGTGCTTGTGATTCTGACTTCCAAGTAATAGTTCTTTTCTTACCTGAGTCCAAAGTTGCTTTAAGCATGTTCAAACATACTTCATCAAACAACACACTATCACAGTCATCAAATACAAGTATGTTACCTGCTTCTGAATTGTTATATAGTGTTTGGAATAAACCAATTGGGGTAACTGAACCTTTTACAACTTCAGTTCTTGCAGGCTTGCCAGCAACCTCAGTAAGCATATCGTAATCTTCTAGTACAGTTTCTACACCATAAGATTTACCAACTCCTGGAGGACCACTAACAATCATACCACGTACTGTACCTTCTGCTACAGCATGTGTCATTCTATCAAGGATATCAAAACGTTCTCTGATACGCTCAATAGCTTCTTCGTCATTCTCTTCTTTCTTAGGCTTCAGGTCAATTTTTGGTTGCTCTGCATAAACGCTAGGAGTTACATATTCTAGATCCTGTGTTGGATCTTCTATAAGTACTCTAATACTAGCGAACAGGTCTCCCATTACTTCACTACCGTCTACAGTAATAAACGCACCTTTCTTACCTATGTTAAGTGGCTTAATAATCGGAAATACTGTATCAACGATATCGTTTTTACGGTAAGTACCAGCCTTAATCTTTACATAGTTTAGTTTATTTTTCTTCATGTTTGTCATATTAGTCATCCCCGACATTATGATTATTATTAATAAGCCCTTCTTATTAACTTATGTATATTATACTAAATTCTAGGACCAATGTCAACCTTTTACCGCTTTTATTGGCTTTTTCTTCCTTTCCTTTATTGTCTAATAAGTATATATTATACTACCTTTTAGGGGTGATGTCAACCTTTTACCACAAATAGTGGTAAATTATTCAGTGATATTTAAGTGCAAATATGCTTTCTGTACTGCTTTTGCTTGGTTGTATGCGTCAGCGAGTGCTGAGTGAAGGTCTTTTTGATTGCCCGAATCGTCTTTACGCAGATCCTTTGGAACCAGTTGTCCTAGTGTTCTACTATCAGCTTCTTGCCAAAAGAACCAATTTTTGTGTTGTTCAAAACTATTCTCAATTAGGTCTTCAAGGATACCATAATCAAACCTAGATCCTTGAGCCCATTTAAGTTCAGTGCCATTTAGCCATTTGTTAAGGTCTGCAATAAAGTCCGTTACTGAAACTCTGTCCTCATCTGAGAACGCTTCAGCCTGGATTGCTTTATCTTGCTTTCCCCACCAGTCAATAGTATTAGGATCAATAACTCTGCCTTTAGCAGTTTGTTCATCGATGTCTAATCTTACACTAAATGGGGTATGTGGCTCTTCTGCACTATACGGATTAAACTTAACTCCGCCAACAGTTAATACTACAGCATTAGGCTTAGTAGCCAATGTTTCAATATCAATCATTGCATGAGTTGTCATTTATTTAAAGTTTCCATATTGTTGTGAAAATGATTGCTCGGCTTCTTCAGCGGACAAATGTGTCTCATTATACGCACTACGTTCTTGTTGATTAAGAACACGCCACTTTTGGTAGTTTTGCAGGTAACTTAATTCCCTGTCATATTTAAACTCAAATCCCGATTCAGTCTGGATAGTTACTTTTTCATTACTCATATTATGCACCTAGTTTTGCTTTGTACTAACTATTATACTAAAAAGGGTACCTTATGTCAACCTTTTTTATACCCTTAATTTTTGGAAGTAATTTTCATATAAACGTTTTTCCCAACGATATGCTTCTCGCTCCCAGGGTTGATGACTGTAAGGAACTTTAGCACGATTTATTTCCTGCTGTTTCCACATGTTCATAGTAGGAGTAATCTCTCCCATTATAAACTGTTTTGCATGGATTAATTCGTGTGTTAAATTAGTTAGCATTTTTTCACGTGAGTAATTATGTTCGTTTGACGTTCTAGCTATTTCTATTTCAACTGTTGATCTATCGCCCCAACAATAGCCGCCAGCTTGTTCATCGCAAACGGTTAATATATTGACTGTAATATCTATTGGGCGTCTTAATTTTGTAGTGATAATATTCTCGAGTAATAATTCACTGACTCGTTCTATTAATTGTTTGTTTCTGATTTGTCCTATAACTTGGACGTGGATCATATCCTGGTTCCTACATCCAGCATCTTGCATTTCGCTAACCTATTGAAATATCTTCCATACCAGCAGTTCTTAACCGTGTAATATGTCCGATTTGCCATTGCTTTGTATCTAAGCCTTTCATAATGCCTAGGTACTTATTGCGTAAAAGACTGTATTGGTTGCAAAGGTGCTGTAAGTTAATTACACTTTCCTCACCATCAACAAACTTTTCAGCATCTCTACTAGTAAGTGTTCTGTTATAACTTTCAAAGTACTTGCGGAATACTTTAGAACGTTCTCTACGAAGTTCTATATTTAAGTGTTCGAGAATTGCTTCAATCTCTTGTAACTGATTAAAGCGATGCTCAGTAATACCAGGGAGGGAGGCACTCAATTTCTCGAGGCTCCCTTTAATGGTACATTCGTATTTTGCTTCTTGGAGTTCTTTCTCAAAATAGTCTATGGATCCTACAATTTTGCTTAGATCCTCGACAACTGAATTAAACCACCCTGCCATGTCTATTCTTCCCAGTCTGCGTCATCTTCATCTTCGTCTAGACCAAAATGCCCAATAATTGCATTTTTCATAGCCGAGTCAAACATGTTGATATTTGCTTGAATATCAGCAAGGTCGGCATTCTCATCAAAAATAGTAATGATTTGTTCTGCCGCCTGTAGCCTGTCTTTCTTGGTAATGTAATTTTTCATACCGTCCCAAATTTCTACTAGAAAATCTAAATCAGGATTCATTTGCCAACTCCTCTACAGTAGGTTCATCTACTAAAGTCTCATCGTCAACTAAATCACTAAAATCATCATGATAGTTTGCATCAGGTATTTGATTCCATTCATCCATTACTATTTGAAGTCTCTCTTCAGTCCACTGCTTTCTAAACTCTTTAATAACTTCGCCTGTAACAGGTGATGTATATTCTAGTTTATTACCAGTTTTTACAACGATTCCTTTTTGCTCAAGTAATTCTAAAATACCTGAGTAAGGATTCATGCCTGATTCATACGGAATTTTAATCTGTACACTTTCAAACGGTTTGCTGTAACGTGTTTTCACTACTTTACATGCCGCTCTAATACCTTGTACTGTCGATACTTTATTTCCGTCTTCGTCTTCTTTAAGTTTCAACTTCTTCATTGCTACTACAATACTTGAAGCATATACAAATCCTTGTCCACCTGATATCTTATCATCAGGGTCAAACATATCTTGCGATGCGTATGTATGGTTAGTTGCAACAAGTCCGATTGGATGTGGTGCTAGTTGGTTAACTGTATTTCTAACTAGGGCTGTTAATGCCTTAGGCTTTCTACCCATATCACCTTTCATGTCGCCTTTTTCAAACTGTGCAACATCGGTAGGTGTAAGCAACATTCCTAAACTATCCACTACGAATAGTAATTTAGGTTGCTCTGCATATGGTAGGTCACCATAGTTAGACTTATAGTCTTTTACAAAGTCACTAATTGTTTTTGCTACATCATCAATCATTGAGACGCCAATCTTCAATAATTTCTCAGGTGTTGTATCAACGCCTAATGCTTGTAGCCAATCTTCATCTAGTGCATTCTCACTATCAAATAATACTACTTGACAGCCTTGTTGTTGTGCATTACGCACTAAGTTACCTGAACAGATAAACGATTTACCTGAACCAGACTCTCCTGCAAATACACTTACTTTACCTAGAGGAACTCCCTTTTGGAAGTCCCCACTAATTAGGTAGTTAAGAGTGTAGTTACCAGTTGATATCCAATCCTGTGGATCATGAAAGCCAGCACTGATGCCAGCGATACTTTTCGTGATTCCTGTTCGGAACTTTGTTAAGTCAAATGGTTTCTGCATGTTGTACTCCTTAAGAACGGTTTCTAATCATGTTCAGAATGTCATCTGCACTAGGTTTTGCATCACTTTCTGCCGCAGGAGCCGCCGGAGCAACTGGTGCCACTGGTGCTGGTGCAGTTGCTACTACTGGTGCCGCTGTTGGCGTAACATCAAACGGAATGTCTGCTGTCGCTTCTGCAACTGGAGCCGCTACTGGAGCCGCTACCGGTGCCGCTGTTTGCACAGGTGCTGTAGTAGGTTGTGTTGCTGACTTAGGTGTTTCTACGCCATAAGGCTTGTAGAACATTGCCCAACGCTCTGGATCATACAACTCACCGTCAACCGATGCTTGGAACATTTCGCTAATTGCGTTAAGTTCGTCTTGTCCAGGTCTTTTAGGTAAAAAGTCTGAAAGTGTAAATAAGCCATTTGCGTCAATCGCCGCTAGTTCAGTTTCATCCAAGCCACGCTCTTTACGAGCCCATTTTGAAGTACTGTAATCAGCATACTGTCCTTTAGTTGTTTTAGTAACTCTAAAATCTGTTCCAGCAGTATAGTCAGTTGGAATGTTTTCCATATCTGGGTCCATTAGTGCTGATTTAATAATGTTAAAGATTTGTGGTGAGATTACAAAACGCCTTACTGGATTTTCAGGTGCTGTTTCGCTTAGTGGATTTTCAGTTACAAATCCGTTAAAGATGTAACTACGTTTTTTCCAATATTTACGACCTAGGTCTTCTAAAGATGCATCCTTAAACCAAGGACGTACTTCAGTTAATACTGGACAAGTGTCGCCGTACATTTCTGCACAAGGTACTTGTACTGTTACTGGTTTCATGTCTCCACCTTTTACTCCAGGGAAAGTAAGACGAATCATTTGTCTTTCTACCCAGAAAAAAGTGTTGTCGGGATCGCTATCAGGCAAAAACCTTAGTGTTGTACTAGTGTTCTCGTCGATATTCCAGTGGGGGTAAATGGCGTTGTCGCCGCCGTTTGATGAACTGTTTGGTTTGGAATTAGATTCCATAGAGGCCAGTTTAGCTCTAATTTCTTGTAAAGATGCCATGTTATTTCTCCATATGTGCCATGTGTGTCAGGACTTCTGTGTTTGTGTCCTAACTTGGGTTATTATAATATATCTTTGCCATGTTGTCAACCTTTTTCTATCACGTGATAGCAATCGTTGTCTTTATTGTAATAGTATTTATGCCTTACGGCACTTTAAACCGTCTTTTTATTGAGCAAAAGGCTTATCAGTACTAGTAAACGTGTCTAGGAAGGATTCATACTTACCTAAATCGTCTGTACTTTCTGCCATAACTGGTGCTGAATTCTGTGCTGAAAGCAATGATGCCTTAACCGCTCTGTATTCAAACTGAGACATATTGCCTCCTCCAGATAACTTGCTACCTATACCATTTAAGTATCCGCCTAACTTCTCGCTAGTTGCAGATTGCCCTAGTTGTGATACTCTATATCCTAATTGTGCATTAGGTGTATCAAACTGCATTACATCACTTTCTTGCATAAGTGTTTTAGCATTCTTAAATGCTTCAGTTTGGATAGTATCCATTATGTAACTTTCAAAAGCGGACTGCTTATTAACTAATCTACTTAATGTATTATGTGCATTTCCTACTTTTTCGTCAAAATGTGTTTCAGTGAAGTGATCTTCTAAGTTTACTTCATTAACTATTTCAACGTTATTAAATTCTGCTAAACTTTCAACAGCATTTGCATAAGTTTTTACACCGCTAAGTTTCTTAAATGTAGTTCTAATGTTTTCAATATGTTCTTTAGCAAGTGAGACATACTCGCCATTGGTCTCATTAACCAACCCTTTCTTAGTAACATACCCAACAAACTCTTTGATAGAACCAAAGTCTTTACACATTCCAATAATGCTTTCAGCGACTGTGTCGTGCATTGTGCCACCATTGTGTATGTGCCTAGCCATTGCTCTTGCACCATGTAAGTTTTTACTTGGGAACAAATGACGTTCTTCGTTCGCTTGAATAAAAATCTTATTAATGTTTCTGCTTCTCGAACCACGTACTTCTTCATTAACGTCTTTACTGTGCTTAACAATAATCTTAACGTTGTCTAGTGGTTGATAACTAGTTTTTACTGAACCGCTTACCGGTCCTAAATTTGCTTCTGTTACTGATTCCATACCTGTCTCTTTAGATGCTTTTGCAACACTTATTGCATCGCTTATTGGTTTAAGTGTTTTCCCAAATACTCTGAAGTCTAAGTTCATCAAGTAACTTTGGGATAACTGTTTGAGTTGCTGTCGTAAAATGTCAGTTTCTTCTGTATTTGCACTAACACTAAACTTAATTTCTTCTTGAGGTACATTAAGTGTAACTAGTAAGTCTGGATCTTCAACGTAAAAACGTACTGCATCTGCAGGATCGCCTACTGTAACGCCTTCTTTATCGTAAGTGTCAACAGCAAAACCATATCCTTTTAATAAGTTGAATACTTTGTCTGCTACTGTTTTAACTGAAATCGCCATTTAATATATCTCCTACTTGTATTTATCTTTTATGTCGTTTAAGTATTCATAATCGTTTTTATACATTTCTTTAATCATGTCTCTTACGCCCGGGTCAACGGTTTCATCTGTAACTATAACATTCTTTTTTTGCTCTGCATAATCTAATCCTCCCATAGCATAACGTGTTGTGTGGTCCCATTCACACTCTATGCCTAATTTACGATTAAAGTACGCTGAATCGCCTATTTTGTTAAAGTCTAGTAGTACTAAGTTAACACCTGTGTCTTGCCAACTTGGTATTATATCGCTATATTTGTTCTGTGCATACATTAATTTATCAGCTGTCTCTATTTTTCTAGTTGCATGTTGCTGTACTTTACGTTTAAGTATGTCAACACCTTGTGGCGTATTAAATAATTTTGCTTCTCTATCAAACACTTCGCCCATTGTAGTTCTAACATGTGTCCACCAACTAGTATGGTTAATCATACTAATCCATGTTTCGTATGGGTCTCTAATCCACAAGTAAACAGTTAAGTCAAAACGCTTGTTTAATTCATTGATAGGCAATACACTTCGCTGAGGTTGGTACCATCCTAATGAAAAGTCCATCCAAGGTTTTTCAGATTGTTCTATAGTAGTGTAGTATTCATTTAATGTTTTTTCAAAAGGCTTGCCTTTATATCGTAATGGAAAATCGGGGAATGGCTTTTCACACCATATGTATGTTTCTTTTAAATCGTATGAATTATGCGTTTTTTTTAAGTTTTCCCAAAGCCATGTAGTGCCTGTTCGAGCTGGCCCGACACACAACAATAATTCTTTAGACATTACAAGAATCCAATTGGCATAGGCTCATCATATTCATCATATGGGCCGGAATCTCTATCTGATTTTTCTATTCCTATTGTAGAATTTACTACAGTGAAAACATCATCTTCAAATGTAGCAATATATGAAACCATTCTACAAGCGACAACCATAGCCATAACCAAATCATCACTCTCACCTGGTTGTCCAGCAAAGCTATTGCCTCTTGCTACAAATGTTTTTAGCTCTCCAATTAATGCTTTACTACATATACCTAACTTATCTTGTTCTATGTATCGTTTAATTTGGATACAGCCTTCAATTTTTGTTTTACTGCTAGTGTGGAATCCTTTACGTCCTTTACGCCCTTGTACTTTAACAGGATCATGTAAGAACGTTCCAGGGAAAGCTTCTTCACCGGTATCTCTAATTACAACTAGTGCCGCTTCACCAATACTATTGTTTTCAACAGACCAGTAAATTTCTTTAGCACCATAGTTTTGTATTTCTTCTAGAATTTCCATCATAGTCCTAACTTGCCCCTCAATAGGAGTTTTGTTATGACACCATTCTGCAACTTGATTCATGCTAGGTAGTTCTATTACTTGTAGTGCGGCATTGTCGCCTCCGGTACCTGCACTTGGGTCTAAACTCACTACATACATCTTATCTGCACTGGGCCTCTTATACCAACGTACTTGTCCCATCTTGTACAGGGCGTCTGTGGCATGCATAGTGGCAAGTTTTAAAGGGTCAATGAGTGTTTCATTGTAAATAATAAATTCACATTCATGTTCTCGTCTAAATCTCTCTTCACCAATTCTACTGCGTTCTTCATCTGCCCACTCTGCCGTTCTATCTGGATGTTGATCCCACTTTGCCATGTAACCTTTAAAGCCGTTAACCCCGGTGACACTTGGATTACCGTATTCGTCGACAGTTTTAGTTGCTTGATTCCAAATACTAGCGAAAGTGTCTTCATCACTGTTAGGTGTTGAGGTCATAATACACTTACCGCCCGTACTTAATGTGGGAGACAATGCTGTCCAAAATTCTGCGGCTATTCTAGGTGGAACAAATGCAAACTCATCTAAGTAAACTAGTGTTAACGACATACCACGACCAGTATTCTCGGTAGTTGTACTACTTACTATACGTGATCCATTGTCAAATGTTAAACTAGTCTTGTTATATTCTGAAACTCCGGCTCTAATATGATCTGGAATACCTTCGTATGCATATCTAATACGTTGCATAATTTCTTGTGAGCCTGCCGCTTTGTGGGCCGCTACAAGTATCGTGCTATCTGGCTTAAACATAGCAAACCATAATAAGTATGCCGCCGCTACAGTAGTTTTACCCATCTGTCTGCCCAGCATGTTAATACTATATCTAAATTTGTTGTAGTTTGCTATTAAATCTTTCTGGTAATCAAACGGAACAAAGTCAATTCCGCCCTTAGTAGGATGCTGAATCTTAACAAATTTTTCCATGAAGTATAATGCCCCGTCAACCGGGTCACAACACAATTGAAACTCTCTGAGCATCTCTTGGTCATACTGTAGTTTTTGATATGCTGGTTTAACCAGCTCGGTGTTTACTGTTCCTTTAGGCATAGTAAGTATTTATGTGAGTTTTGAGGGATTGTTTACTAGGAACGGCTGTTTTTAAGATAATCTCTAAGTTTATCTCTAATAACACTAGTTAATACTGCTTTGTCGGTGGACATATTAGCATCAACGTTTGTATGTGGGAAGTTCATAGTTGGGTGACTACCGTCATCAGCGTCTACTTCAACTTCTGCTTCTGGTTGTTCTGGTTGTTCTGGGTTTATACCTTGCGGAAGTGTTATTCCTGCAAGTTTTAATACTTTTGCTAGTTCTTGCATATCGTCAGCACTTGCTTCTATGCTTACTGAACCTTTATCAGTGTTCTTTTCTTGTCTAAATGTAACTGAACCACCAGTTTGTTCTGTATCTGGAGCAAGTTCAAGTTCTGGCTCCATTCCACATGGCGCTTCACTTGTTTCTGGTTCTATTTCAATTGCTTCATCTGTTTCAACTTCAGCTGATGCCATTTCTTTACATTCACTACATCTGCCGGTGCCGTCGACAACGCCAATAATAGGAGCGCCACAACAATTGCTTACCATGCCTTCTTCGTACTCATCACCAGGTGAATAAGATTCCTGTGCTGGAGCTTCTTCTACTTCTTCTGTTTCTGCAAACAGTTCCATTAATCTTTTGTTTAGGTCGTGGTCATTTATCATTTTAGTTTCTTCTTGAGCTTTGTGATATAACGTCTGCCATCTTAGATTCAGGTGCTAGTCCGCCATGTGCTAATCCAGTTATGGAATCGTGCATTGCTCTTAAGTTGTCGCCCATTAGTTCATCTTTTGTGGGGTAATTCTTAAAGTAATCTGCACCTTTCTCTGCTTTAATTCTTTCTAGCTCTGCTAAGAACTTACTGTTATACTCTTCACCAAATACTGCTAAGTCTAAATCTTCGTTCTGTGCAGTGTAATGGTCTTGTTCTTCAGTTGAATCAACTTCGTCTAATTGTGCTTCTGGTGTCTCAACACTTCTGTCTAGGTCATCAGCAAGTCTTTGCTCTGCCTGTTCTGATTCTACTTTTCTTGGATCGTTAACACCGTAACATAATACATGGTCGTGATCCATATTCATTTCAACACAAATTAATACCTCTAGTATTCTTTGGTTGACTGGGTATTTAAGTACAACATCTGTACTACATACTTCTGATGTAACATTTACACCTTTTAGTCTTTGAAATTCCATTGGATTTTCTTGAATTGGTAATCTTTTCCAAGGAGTAGCACTAACTAAGTTATACTTTGCAAGGACACCTTCCAGTTTAGATAAGTCATCTGGGCTACAATCTCTCGCTAACTTAATTCTATAGCCGTACTCTTTGCTAAAAGATTCGTTAATTAGTTCTTTTAAGTTTTTCATTTATTATAAACTCCTGTTACACTTATTTATCATATTTATCAATTTTTTATAAATATAAGCATGACCATTAAAGTTAAAGAACCTCAAAATCCTGAAGAAGGCGAATATTCATTGGCAAACGATGGTACTGTGGTAGTTTTTAAAAATGGCGAGTGGACTATTCCTAGTCAATAACGTCATCTGCTTTAGTATTAATTATTTTTAATAGTTCGTTACGATCCATTACAGCAGTAGCCGGTGACCCATCATCATAATTACCAGCATTACTATCAAGTCTTGCTTTCTTAATCATCATATCGATTTGTTTTAGTTTTGAATTAACTTTGCTGTCTTTTGCTTCTAAGGCAGTCTTTAACATTTTTGCGGCACTATCAAATATACTGCCAGCTTCCCTATCTCCAACATTCATACCCAAGTTCATTAACTGCGTGTAACTGTCAACTGCCTGTTGAGCAATACTATCCATTTCTAAATCATGCTCCTCAAGACCCTTTACATTTTGTAAAGCATTATCAATTTTTTCTGCTGTAGTTAATGCTGTTTGAATATCTTCCACATCAATAGTTTCAAATTCTGTTATTTGCTGGTCATTTATCTCTTTTTGAGGTTGAGACTCTGGTATACTTTTATAATTGTCGTCTATGGGTGGTAAGTTAAATTCTTCTTCTAATTTCTTTGTCATAACACTATTTACCTGCTGTGTTATTTTCTACGCTGGCGTTTTGGAGTAGTTCGTTTCTTAGGATTATTTCTAAATATCTGATCTTCTGTTATTACTTTAAATCGTATACCCTTTGCTTCTGACCATTGCTGTGCGGCTGTCCACTTGGCGGCATTTATTATAGTCGCCATTTTATCGCCTCTGCCTTTAGCATTTTCTATCACTGTTTGGCTCTTAGGCTTGATTTCTATAAGTTCTACTAATGTTTTTCCGTTCTTGTCTTGGTACTGCACCATAAAGTCAGGTACATAGTTTGTTATCTTTCCTGTTAAAGGATGCCTGTAAGGAATTTTTACATTCTCACTAGCCCATTTTAATATGTTAGGATGTCCATCACAAAATCTCATAAAAGCAGTTTCCCAACTACTTCGTGCAAAAGGCTTTTTAGGTCCTATATATTTTTCTGGATTCTGGGGTGTGTATAGCCCTTGGGAATAACGAGATGTCATTGTTAAGGCCTGATTACGTTTGCTAGTTTACTCTGTCTGTTTGATTTAGAAACTGTTAAACCAATAAGATTGCCTTTTGGTCTAATTTTATTTATGGCTTTGTATGTAGATTCTGCTAACTTAATAGAAGATTCATTTATTTCAAAGTACTCCATTGGATGTACACCTTGCTGTTTAGCAATTTGTATTAGTGCAACTGCAAGTGTTTTACCTGTTGCTTCGTTAAAGCCAATGCTAGTAAGTCTGTTATACACTAAGTCGATTTCATCGCCATTCATTCCAGGGGTTTGTTGTCCTAACATCGTTGTTAGTATTTCCACACTTGCTTCTGGTATTGGAAATGCTATAGTAGAGTTTTCTAAAAACTTAACAAGTTTATCTTTACGAACTTCGTAATTTACTTCGTTACCAAATGTTTCATATAAACTAGTCGACATTATCCTGCGCCGCCAGTGCCAGCTGTAGTATTGTTTGCATCGTCACCGGATGCAAACGAATCTAAAAATGTTACTTGTTCTCTTCTAGTTGCTCCATTTAAAAACTCAGCTTTTCGTTCTTGTAAATCTAATGGATACACATAGTTATTACCAACTGAAGGTAATGATTGAGCATTCCCATCTCTTACTGCTTGCCATTCGTTCTTATTAAAATCTGAAAATCTCTTTAAATCGTCTTGATCTATAAATGCATTTACATTAGGATCTATAGTGAAATTTTCATATTCAATATTTAAATTAATCTGGTTAGCAGATGATTCGCTATAATCTATCCCGTCGATTTCAAATGATGTTATTATAGGATTAAATAATGTGTACTTAATTGCTCGTTGTCCATGATACTGTACAATGTCAATACTAGTAATAAAGTTACGTTCGTCTGCTGGCTGTAAATTTAAACCTGCGGTGTTACTGTTAAATGGTCTATTAAAACTACCCGATGTTCCTGCTGTGCTACCTGAGGCAACTGATTCCGGAACAATATCATTCTTGATAGGTGTTTTTGTATCATTGTTATACATATTAGTAGGGTTAGTGAATAAATGTGCATACATTCTCATTAACATAGTAACCCACATACTATCTACTGTGTCAAAAACGGCAACCTGTACAGGCTTGAAGTCAACAGCTGAAACTGTTATACGTTTTCTATTATATTGGTTTTGTACTGCTGTGGCAAATTCTGCTGTAGGCATAGTAGCCGTTCTTACTAAACTACTTAATTTATTTGTAAAATCTGAAGTCTGGGTTATACCAGTTTTATTATATAATGCATCGTTAAAAACAAAGTTAACATAGCCATTAAACTTTTGTCTCACTGGAGTGTTCGACGGTTTAAATTGGTCAGCTTCTTGTGGTGCTTTTAAAAAGTATTGTGATGGTCTCGAGTCATCTTGGTCATAACCTTTGAATCCTGCATACCCATTAAACATTTGGCTCATGCCGAGAGAGTCGCGGGCAATATCGGTAACTCTGTTACCGAGAGTGTCTTTTATGAAATCATTAATTGTTGGCATGAAATCCTCTTTTGAGTCTAGTATTTAAATAATGTGTGAGGCTAGTTGCCTAACCTCACAAAATTAAATATTTTAAATACCAGTTGTAGCGTTGGTATATGTAGTCGAGTCGCTACTTAGTCCGCCAATACCCTGACTGTTATCAGTAATAGTATTTGCTGAACCATCTTGATGAATTGCATTATCAAATCTGATTGTCATAGTAATCTGTACTGGCTCATTAGTTGAGTAGTCTGAATCACTGTAATCTGTTTGAGTAATAAAGCATCCTTCTAGTGACCAAGATTCTGTTTCGTCAGCTGACTGACCGTCTAGCACTTGGATTTCCATATCAAATTTATAATCTGCACCGGAAACCGCCGCCGCTTGATTAAAGTGATTTAACTGTCTGTTGTTTTGCTCGCCGACTGCCTTAGCTACTGTATTTCTAATGTCATCTCTAATTACAAGAGTAATAGGTTCCCAAGCATGTTTGCCTTGAACATATACTTTTGAATTGTAACTATCGATCATTACTTCCTCATACGCAACTTTAGGTCTAGTAACGTTTTGCACATTTTGTGTAATGGATAATGTATCTGCGCCATTACCAAATCCTGCACGGAACATCACCCTAAATCTAAACTTGAGTTTAGGCATCAAAATGCCGGTGCCGGTTGATCCAGTTGTTGGTACACCAAATTTATCTAGTGTTTTGTTTTGTATTGCCATTTGTTTATTCTCCTAAACCATATATCCTAAATATAATTAATAGGATTATTGTTAATACTTATTTATCATATTCGTTCCAAAAATATTAAACAGTAGTTTAATATGCCCAAAAAGAAAGGGCAATTAAGCCCTTTCTTTAGTATTTCTAATGTCTTACGCTGTAGATCCCAAAGTGTTCTGGATTCTAATCGGAATGTAAATAAACTCAACTGCTTTCATTGGCTGTACTGCAATGTCAATGTAAAGTTCGTTTCTGTCTATTCTAGCCGCTGTATTGTTTGAGCTATCACAAACTGTGATAAAGTCAACTAAACCACGCTGTGTGATTAACTGTGATAATAGTCTATCAACAGTATTTTTAGCATTTGCTCTTACAACTGAATCATTCGGTTCAAACAAGAAAGGTTTAACGATATCATCAAGTCTTTCTCTGATGTAAACCATAAGTCTAGCAACGTTAACTCTATCTAATGCACTAGCACTTGGGTTCAGAGTTTTCTGACCAAATACTGCAAGTCCTCTTCCTGGGAAAGAAGCAATAGGGTTAATTTTGTTTTGATATAAAGTATCTCTTTGTCCTTCATTAAGTGTTACACTAACATACTCGCCTGAAGTAGGATCTACATAACCAACGCTAGTTGCGTTATTTACTAGTCCTCTTTGGAAGCCAGCTGGTGCAAACCAAGGATAAGAAACGTTATCGTTATATGCAATAGTTCTTAAAGCAACATGACTTGAAGGAACAACTACGTTAGTTCCGTCTAGATTAGTTGTTAATGCACTAGGGTAGTAAATAGCCGCGTAAGGTGAACTTGAAACAAGTCCGTCTTCGCCGTTTTCACTTGCCTTACCAACGTTGGTTGCCCAGTTAGTAGTACTAGTTGCGTCTGCTTTAAGTCTGAAAGGACTATCACCAATTACAAAGGCAGTATTTCTTCTGTCTGTGCTTAGTGTAATCATCTCGTCTAGCATTTCAGGATAACCTGGAGCCGCTATAATATTAAACGCATTAACTTCTGATCTAATATCATCATTAGATGCTATTGCGCCTTGCATTTTAGTTTTAACTAAGTTATGTACTGCTTTTCTTAGTCCTAACATGTTACCGTCTGCTTTGTTTCCAGAAGCATCAACCCAAACATTACCAATGTTTGTTGAAGCAGGTGTGTAATTGAGTTTGTACTCTTTTACGTTACCAGCTGAAGCTCTTTTGTTCCAAGCTAAAATTCCGCTTGGGTATTTGCTAGCCGCCGGAGCGTCTGCATCTAAAGAACCTGCTGTTGACTGTCTGAAGTCACCAAATATAACACCATCTGCTGTTACTTGATCTGATCCATCTATTGCCACCCAAGCTGTTCCTGACCATTTGTTCAGGGAAGGGAAGTTTTCAGTATCATCTGAATCTAACCATACATCACCAGCCACTAGTGCTGTTGCGTCTGATTGCAATGTTGGAGCAGTTGCTTTAGCTTGGAAGTCTTTTGTTAAAGTTACCCAAGTTGAGCCGTTATGCTCTAACATGTCAATTGAAGTGTTAGAAACTGTAGCATTGTACCAATATGTACCGTCTGCTAATGTACCAGTTAATGTAGTTTTACTTGCTTGATAACTTAGTACCGCAAAGTTTGAGTATTTAGCACTTACAGTAACAGCCGCTGATCCAAATCCTACTGAACTTGGTCCAAAGTCTGAATGGTTACTATTTAATACAATGTCTCTACCTGTGCTTGAAGTTAGTACAACTGTATTAGCAACTGTACCTGAACTTGCTATTACCTCAGATACACTTGCCGCCGCCAATGCCGCGTTGATGTCAAAAATAGCATCATCGGCTGTTGAAGTTGCAGGAGTTCCTGAAATAGTACCAGCTAATGTTACAACAACAGTTGTGCCGTTGTAAACAATATCAAAGCTAGAGTTACCTGAAACGTCTAAAGCCGCTATGGCTGTTGAGGTTGCAGTAACAGTTTTAGTTCCGTTATGTCTTTTTAATTCAACTTCTGCTTCAGTTCCGCCTGTAATACCTATAAGACTTCCAACAGCAACGTTAGCCATACCAATATCGGTATATGCCGCGTCTGTTGAAGCGTACAATGGAGCACTTACTGTACTGAAAGTTTTAGTTGATGTGCTGTAGCTCTTAACACTTAAACTTGCACCAGTGTTTGGTGTAGTAGTTTGAATGAAAACATCGCCAGTAGAAAGAGATGTAACTCCGTCTGACTGTAATGTAGGCACAGCTAAATGACTCTTAAATTGGAAGTCACTAGATGTACTAGAAACCCAACTTGCAGTACCAACTTGGTACCAGTCATTACTGTATTTTTCGTAATATTTTACGTCTGTTGCTGTTCCGCCAGCGGCTGTATTAGCTACAACGGCATAATCGCCATTTAAGCCATATGACCTTTTAGGTCCTGCTGTTCCGGAATCTATTTGTGTTGAATCTACAACTGATACTGATTTCTTAACCCATGCTGTACCTGACCATTCTCTAAGTCCTAATAAAGAACTTGTAGTGTCAAGCCAGTAAGTACCGTCTGCGATTGCGCCAGTTGGTGCCTTGCTGTCTGCTTTAAGGTCGCCTAAGTCAATGTCAGCTCTTAAAACGTATGCTCTGTTGGCAAGTCCTAAGAAACTGTGTGCGGCTAATAATCCGTATTCGTTGAGATCATATCCGTTTAGTGCAACTGAACCACTTGTATGAAACAATGGGTTACCATATGTTTGTAGCAATTCTCGTTGACTAGTAATAAGTTTTAATTTTCCAGCTCCTAACTTAGTAGTATTTGACGCAGTACTTAAACCGTCAGGAGTTTTTTTGTCCTGTGCAGTCGCTATAATTATTAACGGTACTGATCCTGTTCCTGCCGCGGCATAGAACGATTCGTCTGATACACTAATGGAAACACCTGGTGATACTAATGTAGCCATATTATATTCTCCTTTGGTATATGAATCTAATTATACGAATATTTATCAAAAAAGCGTAGAAAAGGTATTATTACGGAGTGGGGTGCAAGGAATCTGGAAGGTTTTGATAAATACGATTTATTTTTTTAAATCGTTTTCTGTGATTAGTTCGTGCAAGGAATCTACACCTGTTTGTAACGCATCTAACGTATCGTTGTTTGTAAGCACATGGTCAAAGTCATACCCTATCCAATTCCATTCGCTGAGGTGTACCTGTTTAAATTTTGTGTTCATTGTGTGCTGAGATGGTACATGCCCATTGTTGGCTTTGGTTGCCGTTTCATACCACTCGGGTTTGTCACCACGTTCAACATTAATTACAACTCCGCCTAGACGTTTAATTAAATCTAGCTCGTTTGTAAATCTAGTATCACTAATAACAACACATGGGTGGTCTATTTCTGCTCTACGCATTCTGTACTCTAAACTATCGATCCATATATCTTTATGGAAATGAGTACGAAGTACTTCTGTTCCCATTAATTGTAATGCTAATCTAGGAGTAAAATTATCTATGCCTAGTTTTCGAGTCCAAAACATATCAGCTGTTTCCCTGAAGTCTCTACTATCGGTTGTGTCTCCTTCTAGGTCTGATCTTTTCCATCCGAATATAGACGCACACACATCTTTAAGTGGTGCCGCAAAACTATCCTGTAAACAACCTCTGTTAACAAAACAACTTGCAACAGTATCTTTACCAGATCCTATTAGTCCTGTTATTCCGATTATCATTTTATAAACTCGTTATTCATAATTAATTTTTTAATATCGAAGTAAGAATAATCTGGATCAAAACTTATTGACCCCATATTCCTATCTTCCTCTACTTGGGTGTTATCTATCCTATGCCACTGACTAGTTCTTATTAATGTAGGTACTGGCATTCCGTAATATTCATCTACTTTAGTAAGTAATTCATCATGTTTATCATATACCATATTGTGTCCTGATTTTATTCTTACACCTTCTCCACTGTCATGTGTAGTATATAGTATATCCGTCATGCCAGGTATTATAGTATCTGGCATTGTGGCAGAACGTAATTTTATATGGCTTTCTACCATTGCTTGTGGTGGATTCTTTCCTACACTACTCATTACATTGCTGTATCCGTCTATTAACAACTCATTCACTCTGTTACTGCCTTGGGCCCATTCGATTTTACTGTTAGATAGGTCTGCATTATCAACTGGATAATTAAGTGCAACTGATCTTCTTGTTAATCTAACCACTTTTCTATATTGCTCTGTTGCATGTTCTGTATATTCCATTCCTTCGTTATGCCACTGGTATTGTCCGTGTGCTGGTGTATGTAAAATTATAACGTCATGTATAGGTATTGTCAACTTTTTTTGGAAATCGTTTCTAAACTTATTTATTACACCTGTTTTCCACAAATATATGTAACCTAGATTAGTCTTATTTATGTATAAGTCATTATGCCCATTTCGATTAAACTCGTCGATGTCTCCGGTAAAACGTTCTATGCTACGAACAAAGCAATCTTTAGCAAATTGAAATATAGGCGTTAGTTCCGAAGATACTAATTGGTAATGATTATCACTCATTTTATAAACTCGTTGTTCATAATCAGTTTCTTAATATCATCGTATGAATATGCTGGATCAAAACTTATTGATCCCATGTTTCTGTCTTCTTGGGTATCAATATTAATAATGCTATGCCATTGGTTGGTTCTTATTAATGTAGGCACAGGCATTCCATAATACTCGTCTACTTTAGTAAGTAATTCATCATGTTTATCGTATACCATATTGTGTCCGGGCATAATTCTTACACCTTCTCCACCGTCATGTGTAATACTTACTAAATCAGCAATTTCTTCAGGGCCGATATAATTAGCTGTACCGGGAATGTTTGTTCCGGCATGGCTCTCATTAAATGCTAGGTATCCTGCATGATGACTATTATCTGCCAGTGCATGTAATTTTACATGAGCGTCTGTTTGTGCATTATTTTCTGAAATCTTCCCGTGACCATGCATTATATCACTGTATCCGTCTATTAATAATTCTGTGAGTTTGTTACTAGGTGTTGCCCATTCAATTTTACTTTTAGACAGGTCTGCATTATCAACTGGGTAATTAAGTCCAACTGATCTTCTGAGATGTCTAATGACTCTGCCGAAGTTCTTCGGGGCATGTTCGGTGTATTCCATTCCTTCAAAATGCCACGGATATTGTTCATGTGCTGGCGTACTTAAAATTGCAATATCGTGTACTGGGACTGTCAACTTGTGTTCAAGATCTCTAATCATCTTGTTTATTACACCAGTTTTCCACACATACATGTAACCAACACTGGCGGTGTTGTTATATAAATCTCTTTTAGCTATAAACAGATCATTGTGCCCATTTCGATTAAACTCGTCGATGTCTCCGGTAAAACGTTCTATGCTACGAACAAAGCAATCTTTAGCAAATTGAAATATAGGCGTTAGTTCCGGGCTATGCAGTTGTAAGTAGCTATCACTCATTTTATAAACTCGTTGTTCATAATTAACTTCTTAATATCGAAGTAAGAATATGCTGGATCAAAACTTATTGATCCCATGTTTCTGTCTTCCTCTACTTGGGTGTTATCTATCATGTGCCATTGGTTGGTTCTTATTAGTGTAGGTACTGGCATTCCGTAATATTCATCTACTTTAGTAAGTAATTCATCATGTTTATCATATACGATGCTGTGACCTGATTTAATTTTTACTCCTTCACCACTATCGTACGATATGTATAACATTTCAGCCATGTCAGCCACCTCAGAATCTGGCATTGTGGCAGAACGTAATCTTATGTGGCTTTCTATCGTCGCCTGTGGTACACGACTTTCTACCATTGATTGTAGAGGATTTAATTCTTTATTTGCTATTTTACTGTATCCGTCTATTAATAATTCTGTAACTTTGTCACTGCCTTGGGCCCATTGAAGTCTGCTCTTAGTTAAATCTGCATTATCGATTGGGTAGTTAATTGCAACTGATCTTCTTGTTTCTCGGACAGCTTTTCTATATTGCTCTGTTGTATGTTCTGTATGTTCCATTCCTTCGTTATGCCACGGATATTGTCCGTGTGCTGGTGTATTTAAAATAATGAATTCGTCTACCGGGATTGTCACCTTCTGTTGAATGTCTTTAATCATCTTATTTACTACGCCAGTTTTCCACAAATATATGTAGCCCATAGTATGTTCGGTTATAAAGAAATCGTTATTTCCATTTCGATTGAATGCAGTTACATCACCGGTGAAACGCTCCATACTGCGAAGAAAACATTCTTTGGCAAATGTAAAAATTTGATCTAATTCTGTAGAAGGTAATTGAATGTGGTGGTCGCTCATGGAGTCCTCCTGTATGGTGTGCGGCTGTGGCTTAGCCCATTACAAAACCTAGAGGAGAATTTCCTTCTTCCATATTATGGATGCCGGCTACTAATTGCTCTAGTTCTGAAAGTGCTTCGTTTTTAAGAGCATCACCGTTCAACTGTATTGCTCCGCCTGGGCCTGGTAGTCCGCCTGTAAACTTACTTCTAGCTTCACCTAACATTAGTTTAGATTGTGCTAGTGCATAGTTGCTTAACCAATCACTTGCATATACATCTTTGATTAGCACACTTTCAGGTATAAAATTATTTACACCTACTGCAATATCTTCTGCATGGTTAACATTTCGTAATATAGTAAGTTGCTTACTATTTCTATTAAAGGTAAAGTTATATTCGCTACCAAAGATTCGTCCAATTGTTTCTTTATACTGTGCAAAGGCATCAAACACTGCTAGTCCGCCTATTTGTCCTGCTTGTAGCATGTACATGTTATTAAACGCAACATCAAACGGATCAAAGTTTGTTCCGCCTCCGCTGTTTGTACCTATACCACGTCTGTATAATCGTTTGACGTCAATTACTTCATCTGGAAGAGTGTATTCTACTACACCTGCTGTAGTTTGTATAAAAATAACTGCTTCTTCTACACTACCACTGCTCAGTTGACGATATTTTTGAAGTGCTTTATTAATTGCTATGTCGTAATGGGCTCTGTCTAATTCAACGTCCACCATGCCGTCAGCAAGTCTTAAAGATATCTCTTCAATAATTTCTTGTCTGTCGTTGTAACCTATTTGATCGATTCTAGTTGCCATACAACTATTTATCACTTTTTACTATTAAAAGGCTTTAAGAATGATTGTAGTATCGTTTAGGCGTCCGGTTAGTGATGTTTCCACTGCTTTAATTTCCTCAAAGAACTTTTGACATTTAGTCTTCGCACTCGATTTAAATATAGGCATTTGGTCTGCTGGTTTGCGTAATGTTTTTTGTACGCTAGTCTTTACATCAAAGTCAATGATCGTAGTACCTTTAACTTTTAAGCCAGCGCCTTCTCTTTTCATATTTTTAGGATCCGGATGACTTGCTTTGTATACTCCTATCTTTCTAGACTTAGTATTATATACCCAAACTTCATTAGCATACACTACTTCTTCTGCAGATATACTTGCAATTCCTAATGTGCTTTCGTTTACCTGAAACTTTAGTTTAGTAACCATTTTTTCTTTGCTTACTGAACGTTTCTTTCTAGGCTTGCGAGTTGTTTTGCCTGTTTCGATTAATGTATCACATGCTGTTTGAATCTTTTGAAACCATTTGAGGTATTCTTTACGAAACTTAGGTGTCATAAATGAATAGCCTTCTTTAATTTGTTCACAATCCCAAGCAATGATTTCATGTGCTTCAGCTATTTGGGGCTCAACACTATCTCTAATAATTTTTGCATGAGCTGGCTTAACTACTCCTCCAGCATACACTAGCATATCTTGATAAGGGTCAAAGTCTGGTAGTGTTTGGGTACCGGCTATAAAGTCATCTAATTTACCTTCCCAATCACCTTGCAAGTTTTCTACTTGCTCTCTCATTCGTTGTTGTATAGAAATAACAGGCTTTAGCTTTGCTTCAGCAGTTGCTTCTTTTTTCTCTTCAATAATCTTGTTGCCGGCTTCTATCCAATCAACTCGTCTCGTATTAATATGCACTAACACGGCTTCTGGCATAAACCCTATCTTATGGGCAATATAAAAGTTAGTTGCAGAAGCTCCAAATACCCAATCTGGGTTTTTAAGGATTGCTTTAATATCTGCCTCGGCCCAATCGGATTGTTCTTTAATCCAAAGTCGAGTTAGCTCTACTTTTTTCTTGTCTGCGATTTCAGTCCTAGCAAAATACTCGCAGTCTCTAAAACATTTTAATTGTTCTTCGGGACTGACTGTGCCAGCATATTTCTTCCAATCGGGTTCAGGTGTAAAGTATACGTTTTTTGCTTTTCTCTTTGCCAAAATTATTTACTCTCTGTTAATACTGCTTCTGGATTTTCCAACACTTGCTTAATAGCTGTCGGTAACAGTTCATAGTTATGTATAGTAGATTTGTCTTTTAGAATATTGTGAGTTTTTAGTGTAATTGCAAGTCCGGCAATTCCTATGAATTGACCTTCTTTAAATCCTGCTTTATAACTAAAATATGAATTTGCTACAATAAACAACCCAATTATAATCATCATTTCTGTTGACATTTTTATCTCCTTCTTAATTGGTAGTTAGTATAGCACCACAAAAAAGGAATGTCAATAGGTTATTTTGACGTCATTTACTAAAGTTGCTTGGCTGTGAGCCCAATTGTGGCACTTGCACACACTTTATCGTTTTTCCAGACCTCACAAGAGTAGAAAATATGATCTCTTCTACGTTTAATAAGTTTGGCAGTAAGTGTTAATTGGTCTCCGGGGAATACTGGAGTTCTAAATTTTGCTCTATCTACACTGGTAACAAAAGTAACATATCCACTATGTCCAACTTCGCTAATTTTGTCTTTTGCTAAATGTAATGCATGTAATCCGGCACATTGGTTCATGCCTTCAATGAGATATACCCCGGGCCATATTTTAATGTGGGGGAAGTGTCCTTCTAGAACCGGATGGTCTGCTTGGATAGTATATGTTGCAACAATATTCTCGTCATCTAGTACATCATGCGAGTCTATTAATGCTATTGGGTGTCTATGTGGTAGTTCCATACCAGTATTTAACTATTTCCTAGAGTAGTGAGTGTGATTTTCCGTAAATAATTTGTAAAAGTAGTCGTTTACTTTGCAATACTCTTTATAATTGAAATAAAAGTTGTTTCTTTCATCGTATAGCTCGCCTGGGGCGGCTAATCTTTCATCGTGATACGGTAATCCGTGTGCAAGAAATAATGGACTTGCTACATGCTTGTTAGATTCTGCTAGCCTAGTGTTAAACTTCAAAGCATACTTTACTATATCGTAAAATGTTAAACCATTTCTGTTTTTCCAGGACACGTTACTTTTCATTAGTGTGCCTCTAGCATCCACTGGTATTTCTTCACCGTTTTTATCAAACTCGGTAAATTCATATCCATGCTCTTTCCAGTTAGCACTAAATTCACTTATACTAAGTTCAGTAAAATAATGAGCATCGTCATCAGTTTTTCTAATATATAACGGATTCATGTTAATAGTATGCAAAGGATTCTCCTTTGAAAGCAAAAACTTACTCATCTTGTTAAGAGTTTTTCTAGTATCACTCGGTAGACCGGCTATCATACCGCTCATAAATGTCATGCCTTTCCAATACCCGTCTGCTAATTCTCTTAAATATGAAAATTGTATATCAGGATGGAGTCCTTTGCCAATATCTTTAGCACATTCAGGGTCAGTTGTTTCAATGCCTAAGTTTGTTAGTCTGCAACCACTTTCTGCAATTAATTGTGCTTGTGGCGGATTCTGTTTACGGTTTATGTATACTAAATCCAATCTAATGTACGAACTCCACTTTAATTTAAATGGAAGTGTCTGCGTCATTGCATGCCAGTCAATCATTTTTTGATGGTCATCATTAAACGTGTCATCTGTTAACCAATAATCTTCTATGCCATACTTTTCGTAATTCTCTATTAGTTCTTCTCTAATATAACTAAAATCTCTTACTGCTTCACCTTTTCCTTTTCCGTTCAATGGAAAGGAACAAAAACTACACCTAAATATACAACCTCGAGCAACTTCCAAGGGTAATATTTCGCCACGTTGGACTAAATCTTCTGGTTGCCACACTTGAGTTGAATGTTTTATGTCTAACTTACTTTCGCCGTCAGACGTTACCATTACCTTATGTTTATTTGTGGGAAGATGGTCTGCTTTGCCGCCATCTTTAAGATGTTGTAATATTTGTGGGAACGTTACATCGCCAAATCCTAAATTCACATAGTCCATTAACCCTTTTTCGTCAGGATCCGGATGCGAATATTGTGCAGTAACATTTGCTCCGCCGATTATGTATTTTACATTAGGATTTATATCATGTATGTACTTGCCTAACACCTCATCGCCCTTTTTACCGGTTGAAAAGAAATGTTTGCGAGTAACTGTTAAATCAGCTATCCATTCGTTTTTTTCTTCTTGGTCAAATCCTTCAAACGGATCAAAGTTTGATATGGATGGTCGTTGTGATAGTAATTGAAAACTTCTAAAGGTGCTACTAACTCCAAGCATTAATGTTTCTTTACCTACAAACTTGTCTATAATTCGTTTTGTTGTTTCAATGTCTAAATGAAACATGTTATCTATAACTTGAACTGTAAAGCCATGCTCTCTGCATTCGTGTGCTAGTTTATACACACCCATTGCTCTACTTGTATTAAAATTTGTTCGGTCATACCTACCGTCTTTCCATTTGTCTACATCATTTACACCTGTTGCTTGAGTTAAACTATCACGTTTTATACCGTGATGGTCTACTGTAGTTTCGCCCATCGCGGATAATGGATGTTGATTTCCCCAGCCGGGTGAGTCTGTGAATAATAAAACCTGTACAGGTGTATGTGTTACTTCAATGTTTTTAAAAGGATTCACTAAACTAGACTGTTTATGGAATTGCTTATACAACTCTAATGTAAAATCTTTATAAGTTAGATCCGGTACATGTTCTTGTGCTTTTGGCATACTACTATTTATAAACTGTGCTGATTGGTAGGAAAGTGTCATATGTATATTTATCAGTCTACGAATGCACGTTCTAGAACAAAGTCGCCTGGCTCGCCTAAATTTCCTTCTTGAAAATTATGCTCTTCGAGAAAGTCCCTACATTCGTAATTCATTTCTGGACCGCCGCATACCATAACTCTGTCAGTGTCTTTATTAAATCCACCGTCTGTAAAATTATCTACATGTTCCCAAAAGCGTCCTGAACGTACATATTCTTCTTGCGTACAAGTGTCGTAGTATTTAAGTGGAAATGTTTCTGCTAATTCTTTCATTAAGTCAGTATAAGTATGCTCTGAATGTGTTCGTGTGGTATGTACCAATGTAACATTTTCAAACTTATCATATGTATCAGGGTCTCTAATTATACTTAGGAACGGTGCAATTCCTGTTCCAGTTGAAAGTAAAATTAAATTCTTTGCTTTAGTTATGTTATCAATCGTTAGTGTGCCGGTTGTCTTAGGCATTACTACTATTTCGTCTCCAACTTTTAAATGCTGTAGACGGCTTGTAAGAGGTCCGTCTGGCACCTTAATACTAAGGAACTCTAACTCGTCTTCATAGTTTGCACTTGCAATACTGTATGCTCTAATTAAAGGTCGTGATCCTTCCTCTTCTCCTTTTAATCCAATCATAGCAAACTCGCCGTTTATAAAACGAAAAGTTTGACTTCTTGTGGTCTTAAAACTAAAAGTCTTGTCTGTCCAGTGATGAACCCATGTTACTGTTTCTATGTTCAATGTTTAGTCGTCCTCATTATGTATATTTATAGTACTCGACCCATTAATTTCTGCAAGTACGGATTACATCTAACTATATCCATTAGCACTCCGTTGCCGCCTCTTCTATCTGTGTATGTTTTCCATGTGCCGTTCATATGATGGATTAAAGCCCTGCGGTCATCCGCCTGTTGTGATATTAATTTTTCGTTATTTCCTAGATCTCTAATTATTTTAGGTAAGTACGGGTCGTCGAATACCATTTCTAAGTATACTGCTAAGTTATGCTCTATCTTAGGTCTTAGTTTTTCATTTAGTTCATGGTACTCTTTGTTACTTAATTTAAGATTGCTCAGTCTCGCTAATTCGTCTGCCATTGCTATTATACGTTCTTTAGGACTTTCTATTTTATCAAAACTGTAATCAATAAACTCGTCATATAATTTAAATCCATACTTTGTTAAATTATGGTTCGTTAAATGAGAACCTAGTATCATAAACGGTTTCATGTATACTAAAGGCCAAACTGTTTTTTCAGTATAGAATGGTCGGTCAATATGGGTTTCAGAAACAACTTCAATTAATGCGTTATCTTGCGCCGCCGGCGGAGTAGCATACCAATCTTCGTGATCTTGTAATGGTGTAGCGTCAATTGAGCGAGTCTTTCCATGATAGTGTGTTGCACCTATTTCTTTCATTGTAGAAGCAATTTCTCCGGGGAATTGTTCGTACTGGCTGTACATATTATCTTCTAAGACATCTCGTTTTGATAACTCATCAAGCAATAGCATTCTATGGGGCTTAGGTACTCTGTTTTTAATCATAAACATTGTATCAATGCTTCTTGTGTCTTTCCATTTTACAGTGTTCTGTAATGCTGTTATGGCAATCTTTGCACCGTGCCATACTATAAAGTATGTGGGCCATACTTCAACATCATCAAAAAAGCCAGTAGTTATTGCAGAAGATATTCCGGATGTAAAATTAAAAGCAGAATTATCTATTCGTTCACCGGTGTCACCGGTAAAGCACAATATGTCATAAACATTAATGGGATCTTCTGGTATAAGTTTATAGTTGCCATGTATTAGACTTAATCGATTGTTGTGTTCTGCGTTCCACAACTTTGTTTTCTTTTGCATTAATGCGTCTTCATTAACCCCTAGTGTCGAGTTCCGGGCATGGTGAAATCCAGAAATTAGTTCACTTTCTTTACAGCAGTCAACTATAATATGTGTGTCTGTGTTCTTTAAACAAATATCAAATATGCTAGGCATAGTAAGTGGGGCGTCTGCCCATGCATCTAAATGGATAATTTTTTGGTTGTCAGTAAACTTGTTTTTCATTAATACAATCCTGGTGGAGATGATAGGGATCGAACCTACGACCTGTTCCGTGCAAGGGAACCGCTCTCCCAACTGAGCTACATCCCCAGAAATTAAAAGAGCCCATACAATGAGCTCTTTGTAAATATTTAATTACTTATATAGATTCTTATTTAAGTTTTCTATTTAAGTATGCTTTCATGTTGTTGCCAACGCTTTGAGCGTTTGCTTGGATATTAGCACTGATTTGCTCTGCATTTTTTCTAATGTTTTTACTAATTTGTTCTGCATTCGCTTGTACGTTTTTACCAACATATTCGAACCAGTAGTGTCCTTTTGAATCTTTTTGCGGGCCAAATTTATTAATTGACTCGACTGCTTTTGCTTTTGTCATTTTTTCTCCGTGCAATACTTGTGTATGTGTAATATATTATTATCAATATATGTTTTGTATTACAGCACTGTTATTTACCTTTACATACTGATTAGTCCCATAAATTTTCGTAGTACTTGCCAAACATTGTAAATCCGTTTGTGATACGCTCTTGGTATGCCTTACGCCCTTCCCAATCAACTTCATACGTGTCGTTAGGACCTTTGACCATTTCGCTCATGCCTTTATGCTCACCTTCAGTTAGTTTGATCCAATGGATGTCATGTTCGCCTGATTGAAACTGTTCTTCCCAATCTGTATGTTTGCTCTCAAAGGCAAAGATCATTTCGTCCATCACCCAGTCCCACCTCTCAAAGAACTTGCTATCAGTCTCACCATTTTTAGTGTATGCCGTTAGTTCTTTCTTAGTAGGACGCAACTCTGCCGGGACATCTTCAGGGTACACATAAGGAGCACCATGCTTGGTAAGTTTGAGTTGCTTGAGCATTGGCTCAATGATATACACTAACGTATGATCCATACTCCAAGTATCAAAGTCATCTATATGCACAGATATTTTAGGTTCGTTTTTAATTCCTAAACGGTATAAAAAATTATGGTACCAACGATGTGCTGGATACGGGCCAATATTTACTCTCATTGTTATCTTCCTCGGTTATGTTCATATGGACTAGAATCAACTGGTTTAGTTGAGTCCCACTCACCGAATATACTTGGTGCCTGTTCAGCGGCTTCTTCCATGTAGTATTCACCTGGGTAATGCTTTAGGCAACGATATGCTTCTTTCCTTATAGCACTCGGAACCCTGGGTGTCTTCTTAGGATTCATTAAGTCTACTAGGAACTGCCGAGTAAAGTTAACAGCATTCCTTCTTTCATTAGGCATTGTCATACTAGTTTACTCATTTGCGATGCTCCAACTCGTTTTGCATTGCAATTTTAATTGCTGGATTGATTGACGACACATTTTTTAGGACTGCTTCAATGTGATCAGTAGTCATATTACTCAATGTAATATATGACAGTGGTTGGTCTCCGTTAATACCGTATGTTCCCCAATCACATGCTTCTCTAACTTGTTCATGCGGTTCTGCAAGTGTGACTACGATCATTTCTTCGTCACCATTAGCACTAGCACGAACATAGTCTAGTCCACCATCAATCATATACTCTTTGCCATTAGCATCTTTATAAGTTTTAAAATCATGTCTATGCCGGCTCTGTAGTATTGTGCCGTCTGGTGTTCGTAGTGCATTGCATATCATACTATAATTAGTATCTGCCACTGTCTGATTCCTTCTGGTTATTTGGCGAGCTAGTAAGGATTCGAACCCCAATCGCAAGGTGTTGGAGACCTGCATCTTACCATTAGAACACTAACTCTTTAAATAGTATTGGTGTCTTAACAGCTTCTCAGAACCGAGATCTTCAGTTCTCCACCGTTTCAAACTATCGTACCCAAGTGTACGGACTACTGTCATCGTGTTCCAATTCTCAGGAACTACCCTAAGTTCTATCATAGAAGGAACAACTTACTACTAGCACAAGGTTAATGTGCTTGTCTGTTATACGAAGTAATCTTTACGCTGTTTGATATTCCACTTCTCAACAACAGGAAGTCCAAACTCGTCTTCATCAACTACCACATACGCAACTGTTTTCTTAACAGTTGCATAACGGCGTCCGCTGTCTCCGGCAACGCCATGAGATCCTACCCATATAACATGTGGGTGGTCTTCGCAAAATGCAAAATTATCTGGATTATTACTAAATTCAAAGTAATTTCCGTGTTCTTTTTCAGTGAAAACGCCTATTGGATCTGCTGTATGAGTGTAATATGCCATGTTACTACTGCCTCTTTGCGTTAATATGTGTACTATTATACAGTATTTTACGGGTAAGTCAACCTTTTTTTGTCAGTAATTGTGGCGGAGAGTGAGGGATTCGAACCCTCGATACAGTTACCCATATACCTCCTTAGCAGGGAGGCGCTTTCGACCACTCAGCCAACTCTCCGTATGTACACATTATAGTAGTTATCACGTCTTGTGTCAAGAACTTTAGAAAGTGATAAATACTGCTATGCCTAGATTAAGTTTATGGAACAAGAACAAAACAAACGACTATGATTTTCAAGATAGAATCATTGCCGAGAATATCAATGCGGGTGGAACAGGAGTCTATGTACACAAATACATAGGAACATACACTGATGACACCACTGCAAGTACTGGAACAGGTGACTTGTATATACAAGATGTACTGTTTTTAGAAAACCGAGACAGGAAGTATGATACTGATATTTACGAATTACGTGGCAGTTATACTCCCGGAGATCCAGACTTTGACTTAACACAATTTGGTATGTTTGTTAACAATGACTCATTGTTTATGACTTTCCATATGAATACATGTGCTAGTTTATTAGGTAGACGTTTAATGGCAGGTGATGTCGTTGAGCTACCTCATTTACGAGATGACTTGTTACTTGGTGGCGGTGAAGCCGTTAACAGATATTTTGTTGTTAGTGATGCAGGCAGACCAGCAGAAGGCTACGATGCAAGATGGTGGCCCCACTTGTGGAGAGTTAAACTAACTAACATAACAGATAGTCCAGAGTACAGAGACATACTTGGCACTGGTGAAAGTGCTGATGATTTAAGAAATATATTAAGTACTTACAGCACAGAGATTGCTATATCAGATAAAGTTCAAGCATTGGCGGCGTCAGAAACACCGTATGATGCAGACTATGTAGCTGGTGGTCATTTGTATGTAGAAGGTGACACGCCTGGAGTTTATCTTCCTAATGTCGATGGTACTCCTCCAAACGGAGCAACTATAGTTGGTAGTGGCACAACATTCCCGGTAGATGCAAACGAAGGCGATTACTTCCTAAGAACAGACTTTGCTCCACACAGATTATTCTTAAAGAACTTGAGTGTTTGGCGTAAGGTTAGTGATGATAAGACAGCGGCATGGTCAGCGGCTAATAAGATACTTACTTCGTTTGTTAACAACGATGACCAAAGAATTAATACTGATGGTACAACTGATGCAGTTAAAACTAATCTCAGTAAAATAGTGAAACCGAAGGCAGACTAGTATGGCAAATATGGATTATTTTTATGACGCACAGGTAAGAAGATACTTACTACAGTTCATGCGGATCTTTGGTGAATTTAAAGTTTCAGAAGGTAAACGTGGCGGTGTTACATATTACAACAAGGCTCCTGTTAGATATTCAGACATGAGTCGAATGGTTGCTCACATCCTTACTAAAGGCGGTGAGAACATGATTAACAGCACTCCATTTATTGCATGTAGTATACAAAGTTTATTAATTGCTAGAGACAGAACACAAGATCCAACACTAGTTTCTAAAGTGCAAGTGGCTGAAAGGGCATACGATTCCAATACTTCAACATACGGCACTGGTAAAGGAAACTTATACAGTACAGATAGAATAATGCCTGTACCTTATAACTTAACAATGCAAGTAGATGTATGGAGTAGTAATACTGACCAGAAACTACAGTTGTTAGAACAAATTTTAATATTATTCAATCCAAGTTTACAGTTACAACAAAACTCAAATCCGTTAGATTGGGCTAATATATTCGAAGTCGAATTAACTGACATACAATGGAGCAATAGAAGTATTCCAGCTGGTGTCGATGAAACCCTTGATGTTGCTACACTGACATTTGTTATGCCTATATGGCTAAGTCCGCCGGCGGCAGTTAAACGTCAAAAAATTATTAACTCTATTACTGCTAATGTATACAAGACAGCCAGCACTGGTGATTTAGGGTACGATTCAGATATTTACGACTTCTTTAGAACTATAGACGGTAACATGGAAATTCAAACTATCACACCAAATAACTATTGGGTAAGTATAGATGGTGCTGAAGCAACACTATTTAAGAGTGCTCCGACTGGTACACCGGCACAAAGTGTTTACGATGATGGAACTACAGTTAAAGCAAATTGGAATGACTTATTAGAAGTGTTAGCACCTCAAACTAGCAGTGGATCTGCTGGCTCAAATGCTGTAAACATTGCAGACATTCCGTTAACAGCTGGAAGTACACTACAATTAAATATCAATAACGACATTGAATATGCCTCGTTAATTACAGGAACTATTGTTAGGTCGGTAACTGATACTGCTAAGTTAGTGTTCACATTAGACAATGATACATTACCTAGTACAACACAAACTGATATAACAAGAATTGTAAATCCTCTAGAAAATTATCCAGGAGACGGCACATTAAGTGCAGTTGCAACTGGACAACGATACTTACTTACTAACGAAATTGTTGGAGACAACTGGGGCATCTTTAACGCAGATGTTCACGATATAATAGAATATGATGGTGCTAAATGGATTGTATCGCTTGATGCTAGTACTCAAACTACCGTACAATACATTAAAAACTTATACACAAACAAACAATACAAATACGAGAACGCCGCATGGACAAGCACACACGAAGGCCAGTACAACCCAGGATATTGGAAACTGAACCTGTAAAAACATTCGAAGGGATTGCCGGGGCAGGAGTTTTGTTTCTTGCTAAAGACACTGGGCGATGCCTGTTTCAACTAAGGAACAGTGACAAGCGTCATAAAAATACTTGGGGTTTTTGGGGTGGTATGATTGATAGTGGTGAGACTCCGTTTGAATGTATACAACGAGAGTTAGAAGAAGAGATTGGGTTCGTTCCAGAACTACAAAAATTAAATCCTATAGATGTTTATCAAAGTAGAAACAAAAACTTTATGTATTACAGTTTCGTTGCTGTTGTACCAAGTGAGTTCATTCCTACGTTAAATGACGAGAGTTCTGGTTATGCATGGGTCGACATTGGTAGGTGGCCTAAGCCATTACACGATGGTGCAAGATCTACTTTAGGCAGAAATAAGGGCACAGATAAACTGCACACTATTCTTGGCATCAATACAATATGAAACAGTTTTTAGATATAAATTGGACATACAAAGTCAACGACACACATATTTACTGGTCGAAAGAAACTAATGGTGGCGGGACGCAATATATCCAGGCCTACTTCGATTATTTTAAAAAATATCATCCAAACAAAACTTTTAATCATGCATTAGATTGGTGTTCAGGTGTAGGCTTTTTAGGGCTTGGAATGTTAGCATGTGATGTATGCAATCATATAACATTATTAGAAAAATTTGAGCCGGCATGCGATCTCATGCACAAAACCATTAAAGACAATAATATCGATAATGCTACTGCTGTGCATAATGATAACGTAGCCATTTTAAAAGACAACTACGACTTAATAATTGGGAATCCTCCACAATTCAGGCAATACCATTATTTACCAACCGGAGACGTCCAGTTTAACTCAAAAGAAGATTGGATAAGATTGGCCATAGATAAAAACTGGAATGCACATAGAGAGTTTTTTACAAATATAAAAAATAAGATGGCGCCAGATTGCGTAATTTTGCTTACAGAAAATTCTGCTTCCATTAACAGTATCTCTCAGGTTGCACAGGAATGTGGGTTTGCAGTAAAAAATAAACACTTCGCGATGTCCGGGCCGGATCATTATGCAAGAGATCGGAAAGGTGCGGCGATGAAGGATTGGGGTGAGATCCTTTTTGTAGAATTTGTGCTAGGTACTCCCTAACCATCAATATGTGATAAGTAATAGCATGTCAAAGGATATTATAAATTTTGACTCTATACGTTTGACTACTGAGCTCAATAAATTCAAACTACACAATACAATCCCCAACACATTTTTAGACGGTACGTTCTCGATTCTTGACCTTAAGGAGAACTACGAAGACTTTTCTGCTAAACATAAAAAAATAGCAGACAATTTAATGGACGTTTACGATGTGCAAATTAGGGAAAGTGCAGATGGTTTAGAAAAGAGCATGGTGAACGAGTATAGAGGATTCTTAAAAAACCAACGTTGTAGAGAACACTGGTGGGTGTACCCTGCCGTGATGGAAAAATACAGAGTAAATATAAATCCTGTTCGAGCAGTGTACTACGAAACAAAAGAAATGGTTAAGAAATTTAACAGCCATAGTCCACATCATGGTTGGCTATTTGATATTGTGTCTAGCAACGAATGGCATCAACGAGTAATGAAAGCAATTTTAACTGACCGACAACGTGTTGATAAAATTATAAACTTCTATCTTCCGCTATACCAAGCTTCGGGTCTACAAGCTCCACTTGAGTTAACACATTTAAAAACACTGAGATCTGATTTGCTTGACTATGCAAATCTATTTACTGCTGTCAAGCAATGGACTCCGGATGACTAACTACTTCGATGTAGCAATAAATACTCCGTCCCAATCTTTAGGAAGTGTTTGAGTCATTTGGAATTTACAACGTTCAATCCACATAGTATAATAGTTTGACATCTTGCCTTCAAATGCATCTGCTAACTTGTTACATAGATTAATTGCTTTCTTAAATTCTTGATTGCGATAATGTGTGTGCATGTCTTCGTGCATTTGTTTTGCTTTAGCATACTTAGTTTTCTTAATATCAAGTACGGTATATATTTCTATACCAATTGTTTTTCCTTTTACTGCCAAGTCATCTACTTTTAAATAAAAGAAATCATCTTTAGTATGTTTATGTGTATCACCGCCCACAAGGAGTAAACATCCGTACTCTTTACATTTGCTTTCTATTCTTGCCGCGGTACTAACTGCATCTCCGAGTATGTCATATGAGTGTCTTGCAGTGGAGCCCATTTCCCCAATATAACCGAGCCCAGTATTAATACCAGCACCCATACCAACGGGTGGTCTACCTTCTTTAACAATTTTATCATTGAATTTCTCTACTGCCCTAAGCATTAATAGTCCTGTTTGCACCGCACTCTTAGGATGGTCTGGATCGTCCATAGGAGCATTGTGTATGTGCATACTTGCATCGCCGATATATTTAATCACCATGCCGTCTGCATCAAGTATAGGTTGTGTAATAGCATCCATATACCCATTCATTATCTTTGTTAAACCTTGTACATCGTCCCCAAAGCTCTCACCTAGAGGTGTAAATCCACGTAAATCTGAGAAGCAAATACTTACTTCTTTCTTCATACCTTGCTTAATTAGTTCTGGATTTTCTTGTAACATACGCACTACAGTAGGAGAGGCATAACCGGCAAATTGTTTTTGTATCTCTGCTCTTAGTTTAAACTGTATCCAGAAGTTGTTAAAACTTGCCTGGGTAAATATTAAGAAACTTGCTATTGCTGGAAACGTTGCATCAAATAATACCAAGTTTGCTGTGTAAGAATGTATACTGTAGTATACAATTCCTCCTATAATAGTAACTGTAGTTACTAATCCTACCCATATATGCGATTTATATATCGCTAAACCTATTAATATCATGCCCAGTAACGCACACAGAAGCTCGTACACAGCACTTAACTCATTCCTGGTAATGTTACTGCTATCTATAAAGTTCTGTAGCATATGAGCATGTATTTGCTGTGGATACAAATTACCTCTTGGCGTAGGCACAGGATTTGCAATACCTTCTGCTGTAACACCTACTATAACCATTTTGCCTGCAAGATGGTCCAAAGTTTCGGCTCCCAAGTATTCAATTTCCTCGAATGTGTTGTTAAAGCGAATGTATGCTGTACCGTCTGACTGCGTTACTATTGGGTCGTATCCTTTAACAGCAACTTCTTGTATTCCCAATTCGCTAGTCTTAACCATATAACTTTTTTGACCTTTACTTACCCTTAGCATTTCAATAGCAAAACTAGGATACAGTCTATCGCCAACTGTAATTGCTAATGGGTATGTTCGTGTTTGGTTATCTGGCTGTGGTGCTGACGCTGTTACGCCTTTGCCGTTTGCTACTGCTTCTAGTAGCGGAATGTTTGTAACTAAGTTGGGCCACTTTAGTAAATAATCTTTTGCTGGCACAGGGCCAATTGTGCCTGTTCCTATATGTGGGCCTGATGTTTTAATGCCTCTTGTACTAGTTGCTTGACTTAATACATTAAAGTTAATAGGATTACGTCTTGCTCCTTGCACATTAACCTTATTTTCCATCAAATAATTAGCAAATATTTCGTCTCCAGAAAACCTGTCTGCTTCAGGAAACATAATCGTCCAGCCTAGCACACCGCCTCCGGCGCCTGCAACATCTATCACCATTTGTGCATAGTATTGTCTGGGCCAAGGGTATTGACCATTAACTGCTAAACTTTTTTCGCCGATGTTTAATAGTACAACATCCTGGCTTTGCTTAATTGTATCTAACTGTTGATATGCATCAAATGTTTGACCTCTAACACTTTGTAGTGCCGTTGGATCTGCTACTCGCAATGCAAGTAGCAACACAATAGATATCAGTACTGCATAACCACTATATAAAAATTTCATAACAGTATTTAGCTGTTATTCAGTGTCGTTGAGTGGATTTTCAAGTATAGTCATTATCTTTTCTTCCAGTTCTTTTCTTAGCTCTCTAGTTTCTGTATCCATGTCTTTAAAACGTGTATTCATGTCACGTTCCATAGCATACACATCGTTTCTAATTTCTCGTTGTGTTTCAGCTGATGTTTTATCTGTTGCTCTTGCTAAATCCATTGCAATAGTAATATCATCCCTTAAATCTGTTTTGATAATATCAGTAAGTTCACGAATATTTGCTAACTCTTGCTGAATTGCTTCTGGTTGTAAGTTTGCTAATTTTTCTTCAGCATCAAGTAGTCTACTGTAGAGTTCAAAGCCTCCCCATAGCCCACCAATTAAAGTACCAAGTAAAGGAAGTATAATCATGAGTTTTGAACCACTCATTTTTACACCTGCATATTCTACTTCTGCCATTTTATTTCTCCTGTTTTTCTTTTAATTTGTATTGGCTGATTATCATTGCTTTTAGTTTTTCTTGAGTATTTCCAGCCATCATATAAAAACTCTGTACGTTATCAACATTCTTTTGTCCTTTGTACACTTGCGAACTACCATACCATGCTTGTTGGTCTGCTAATTGTATTTGGCTAGTGTACTCACTAAAGCCTGCTGTATAACCAATATAAGCAACTGCAATAGTTTGGTCACCATATTCACTGGAGCCCTCATTGCCTGCTTGTATTGTGTCTAATTCTGCTTGTAGGTTTGCCGCGGCAACTGTTGCTCCCATTGTATCTGCTAAACTTTCTACTGCGTCTGATTGTCTTTGCTCTTGGAACGTAGGCGCTTCAACTTCAAACCTGCTGTAATCTGCTGGTGCCTGGCTTAGGAATTCTGTTAATCCTGTGCCACTACTTAATGCTGTGGTTAGTTCATCTTCAAACTGTATGTCTGCTCCACTTATGCCACTAGTCCCATCGTCGAAATTTTCTACAAACTGTAGTGTCTCTTCTTGTTGTACTGTTTGTGCATCTGCTGAACTTTCAGCAACTGAAAATGCACCAGTGTCAAATGATTCTGTTACACTTGTTGTAGCACTAAAACTTTCTTGTCCCATGCTTTGCTCTATTTGTTCTTGGAAGAAACTATCACCACTTGTATCTTCTTGTGCTAACATTCCTTGTCCGCTGTCTTGGCTACCATCTGAATTTTGCGATTGGCCTGAACCGTCATTGCTTTGGGCATAACTACTACTGCCGTCGTTGCCACTACTGCCGGAGCCATCGTCAACACTACCTGAGCCATCGTCAACACTACCTGAGCCGTCATCTATAATATCAGCAATAAGTTCTTCGACTACTTCCTGTGTACTGCCGCCATCGCCACTGTTAAAGTCTAAATTAAATTCTGCTACACTAACACTCATTACACCTGAACCAGCATTACTAAGAAACTGCGTGTCTGTTTTTTGTTGTTCTTGTTGCTGTTCTTTTCGTTGTTCTTGTGCTTTTGGTGTGGAAGAGTTTGCTACCTGATAATCACCCGGGCCTTCTTGATACTGTTCTGTATGCTGTTCTTCATGTTGTTCCATGTCAGCATACACTTCATTTCTAAATTCGTCTAATTCGTCTACACTTAGTATGTCCTCTAATCCTTCTTCTTTAATAAAGGCTTCGAATGCCTCTTTTGGATCAAGGTCAAAGTATGCTTCTTCCTCATACATTCTTTCGTTCTCAAATGCTATTAACTCATCTTCTGATAAGTCAAAAAATTCTTCAAGTTCACAAGTAGGGCATTTTTCTCGTTGGATATCATCTGCTAACATATTTTCATACATTAGGTCTTCTTCGTCTGAATAAACTTCATATACTTCATAAGCATAATCTTCATCCAGCATCATATCAAATGATTCCCATTGCATTTCTCCACGCTCGTCAAATACCACATCTTTGCCGTACCACTCATCCACTTGGTCTTGCCCAGCAGTTTTTACATCATAATCATACCATTCTTTTGATGTCCAACTGTATGCTTCTACACCAAACTCTGCTTCAAACTCTGCTTCCCATTGTTCTTCTTGTAGTATGTATTCTTCTGTTGCCCAGATATCACTGTCAATATAATTATCTTCAAATCCATTTGCGTTTGCCTGTGCCTGCATGGCGTCATCATGTAGTTCTAAATCATAATTTTCTAATCCGCCCAGTTTATCTATTACGAAATCACCTGGATTGTTGCCGCTAAACTGTATGTCCGGATCATGGCCTAGTGCTATTATATCTTGCGTACCCATTGTGATTAATGTTGCTTCTTGCGGACTTAAACCTTGATCAACTAACATTTTTTGTTCTTCATTTAAATATTCGTACTGTATATCATCATCTTCCATTGGGTCATATTGATTAGGAGTATACACACCGGTTGAGTCCATATAAAAGTCATCGCCAGTATTTGAATTCATGCTGTCGTAATCCGCGTTAGGATCGTATCCGTCTGAATAGTAATCACCTTGGATACTAATTTGTGAACCATCGCTTTGTGTTACTAATCCTGTGTTAGGATCGTAACCGTCCATGTTGCCAAAATCGTTTGGATTATAATAAGGACCCATGTTTCCTGTAGCATAATCAAATTGAGAGGTAGTATCAAAAATACCTAATCCAGCACATTGTGGTAAGTTTGGATCGTTATAACATGCCTCTTGATCATCGTACATATCTTCTAAGTCAACAAAGTATCCTACACAGTCTGGACTATATGAACTATCGAACCCGCATTGTTGTGCTAAAAAAGTTACACTATATAAACTACATGCTGTACTATAAAGAGGGTCGCTTTCGCATTCTGTTGGTTGTATTCCGTTGCCATCTTTGTATATGGCTCCACCTTCTAATGTTCCGTTATCATAGTCGTCCCATATAAACAAGTAACGTCCTAAAGTTCCATCATTTGGATTAACACAATCAGCACAATAACTGTTATCACTAAAAAAGTATGCTTCGTTAAAGTTGTCCTCGTTTTTCTTTTCTCCAATTAAAACATTGGAATGGTTTATTTCTAAGTTGCCGTATATGTAAGCATAGTCATCATTTTCATCTGTTTCATCACCAGGGCAATCAGAACAGTTTTGATTTAAAAGTACTACTTCAAACGTATTATGTGCGTTTGGATACTGCGGATCAAACTGATCTGTATCTGCTGTTACACCATACTCACGCATGTAGTACCAACCAAATGTAGCAAAGTTGCCTGTAATATTAAAGAGCATTGTGCTGTTATGAGGTGCTTGAGTATCGTATATCGTGCCTAAGTCTAAGTCACTCCAGAAAGGGAATAGTGTATCGTTTGTTCCGGAAGAAGCACTTAGATGCTTTACATCATAACTACAGTAATCACTACTGCTAAACGCACTTGACTTCAACAGTTTTAAACAACCATTAGTACTCATTAATCCATGGGTAAATGTTTCGCCGTGCCATTCGAAGTCAAAGCCAATACCAAATGCGATATTACAGCCTGTTTCATCTGCGGCGCCTTGGCATAGTATAGAGTTGTTAGAATTACCATTGTAATAATTGTCGACAAGATTTACCAGAGGATAATCATTCCCACCACTGGTATATCCACCGTTGGCTTCAGATACTGTAGGAAATAAAGTTAGTATGCCTACAGCAAGGGCTGTTATTAAGTGTTTGATTCCCACTCTGCCTCACATTGGCCTTTACTTTTCTTCTTGCCTTTGCCTGATTTCTTACGACATTTTTTCATGAACTTTTCAAAGTCTTCGCCTGAGTTAAGTACACTCGAGTCTACTTCAGCTGATGACCTGTTACTTTTCTTTTTGCCGAACCATCCACGTTTAGCATCTGCTCGTTCATCGCTATTCTCTGCCCATTGCTTAGTAGCCGCATCGCCAATTGATCCCATATAAGGACAAGGCGTTCCAGCCATTTCCATTGCTTTAAATACACGTTCGTCTTGACACATTAAACTAACTGCCGCAACTTTCATACCCATATCGTATATTGTTTTACTTAACTTGATACGTTCACAGTTCATGTCTCTTACACTCTTACCGCCACTTAGTCCAAATACCTGTCCTTGGAAAGCACCTGATATACCAGTTGTACATAAGTCTTGTGAGTAACTTGAACCTATACTTGGTGCTATAGCACTAGCAGGTGGAGCCTTAGTTGTTATTTCTTGTTTAATAGTCTGGTCAGTCTTATTGATGTTTTCGTTTTTGTTAGTATTATTGTTGGTGTTAGTATTGTTGCTTTCTGACGTGTTGTCAGTTGTTACATTACTGTCACTAGTCGACGTGTTATTATTGTTATTGGTATTTTCACTGGTCGAATTGTTATTGTTATTATTGGTGTTAGTATTGTTACTAGTACTATTCGAGTTAACATTTTGATCAATATTACTGTTGTTAGTATTCGTATTATTACTTGTACTGTTTACCGTGCTATCACTGGTGTTATTATTGGTGTTAGTATTGTTCGAAGTACTATTGTTGGTATTGGTGTTGTTATTCGTGTTAGCATTTGTGTTATTCGTTCCACCGCTTGACACGTTATTATTTGTACTTGTCGACGTATTATTATTATTGTTGGTGTTATTATTGGTATTATTATTCGTCGAAGTATTATTATTGGTGTTGCTGTTGGTCGAATTATTCGTATTGGTCGAATTATTCGTGTTTGTGTTTGCGTTGGTGTTATTGTTGGTGTTATTGTTGGTGTTGGTATTCGTGTTTGTGTTCGCGTTGGTATTCGTGTTGGTATTCGTGTTTGTGTTCGCGTTGGTATTCGTGTTCGTATTTGCGTTGGTGTTATTATTTGTCGAAGTATTCGTGTTAGTTGAATTATTTGTATTAGTCGAAGTATTCGTGTTTGTGTTTGCGTTGGTATTCGTGTTCGTCGAATTATTTGTATTGGTCGAAGTATTCGTATTATTATTAGTTGCAGTAGTTGTGGTGGTACTTGTAGTATCCGTTGTACTTGCTTCACAATACTGGGTGCCTGCTGTACATGTGCCAGTGGCTTGGGCTTGTAATGTACCCGTTGTCGTCATTAACCCAATCAAGGCTAATGCTGATAAGATTCTTATCTTCATTTTTTCTCCTTTAGGGTACTGTGCTTTTGTTGGTTCGCTTAGGTGTGTTTGTGTGGTGTTATAAGTAAACCCTGTGTTATTATGTACAAGTATTTATCGTTTAAAAAACAAAAAAGCACTCTTGCGAGTGCTTTAGTGTTAACATTCTGTTGGGTTAGCTGTACAGTATTGTTCTAACTTTTCTTGGTTCTGTTTGAAAAGCAAAACTAATTCCTGTGCTGTGAGTTCCTTTTCCTTCTCTTTTCTGAAAAGAGAAAAGTTACCTACTTTCCCGGCTCTTTGTCTTTTTGTAATTCATCAGTCTGTTTATCAACATTTTCTGCAACTGTTCTAACAACACCTTGTGCTGTGTCAATAGTTACGTCTGCAATGTTTCGAACATCATCAGTAATCGCTACTGCCATTGTGGCGGCTCCGCCCACAACAGAGTCAACTGTTCCTGTGACAATCTCTGTACCAGCATTCCAGGCGCCACCAACTGAGGCACATCCTACGATGCTTGATAAAAGAATTAAACCGAAAAAAGATACTAAATTGTTCATATCCGTCTCCTTATATATAAGGTAATAAAGCCATCTGCTATTATTACATATATTATTTATCTAATTAGTGGGTCTCCAAAGATGCTATTTTGGTCATGCAAATATAATTCATAACACAAAATGTCTTTGGTTTGGTCGTTAGTACATGTATCTATTAGGCCTAATATCTGATTTCTATTTGATTCTTCTATATAATAAATTAAGTCGCACCACATCCAGAAAATTATAATTATAAGTGTACAGGCTATAACATTAAATACAAAAGTGGGAAAAAGTATTGTGAATAGTACACCATGCGGAAGTATCAACAACACTTGTATGGATCTCTTATACTGAACTATTGCAGTATTAAGTTTATCCTGTGTTGTTCTCATTTCGTTTTAGTTCATCCGCGTTATGCAGTTCTTCTATGATACTATTCTTGAAGTCTGCGCCGTGCCAGTAACTATCTAGCCCAATATCCACCATAAGTGCTACTAAGACTAATGTTAGTATGAAGCTAAGGTATATATTTATACCCGCAGATATTTTTAACCACTTGATCATGTGTTTCATAAGTTATATTATAGTACAGAAATCGTACTATGTCAACCGATTATTCTTGTGTAACCGAAATAGTACAGCCGCCTGCTGTTACACAATTTTGTGTTATCGAGTATGACTGTGCTGTTGTTGAATTTTGAAGTAAAGTTATATTAGTTGGGTAAGTGCCGTTTAGCACTACTGTGGCTGTGTGGGCTCCGTGATGAGTTTGTCTAATGTTGCCAACTGTTCCATCCACGTTACTGGTATAATTTAGTGTCTTTGCTCCGTCGGTTTCTTGAACGGCATGGAGTGTTTGATTATCTCCGTACAGGTATAAATTTGCGGTATGACCACTGTAAGCATTTATGGATCCATTACGTTGGTATCCAGTAAGAGTGTTGTTGTCGCCGTGAATGTCTAACGTTGTTGTATGGTTTCCGCCCTCGTCGGTATCGTATAAAAATGCGGTATTGGTTGAGCTTGCCATATAAACTCCTTGTCCGTATCGAACTGTGTTGGAGTCTCCTTTAATGTGAAATCCTATATCTGATTTGCCACATGCGGCACCACGGGAACAACGTTGCTGAAAGGCTAAAGTATTGTTATCGCCGTCTAAGTCTCCGCCCCAGTTTATGCCTGATCCCCACGCATTGGTCCAGCCAATTTCGTTAAGTCGTCCAGTTTGCAATATTGATATTTCGTTGCTATCACCGTCTGTGCTAAAAAATATATCGTTGTTATCACCGTCTTGGTGTGCTCTTAAAATATTATTATCACTGTGGGTTAATCCTAAATCAACATCAACACTATTATTTAAACCTTCTTGACCTATACCAATAATAACATCATCGCCGTTTTGATCCAATTGTACTTCGTTATCTGTGGCTGTTGCTGTTAAAGGCATTAATAAAAACATACCCAGTATAATATATCCTATTACAAGTAAAGGAGTATCTTTTGGTTTCATATTATTTAATTTTTCATCTATATTCATATTATTCTTGTGTAATACTTATTAATATGTTTTCACAACTACTTAAACATATAATAGTGTCTCCTATATCGCCGTCTTTTATATCTAGCTGTGCTACGGATCCTTTTTGTAATTTAATACTAATTGTATTGCTTACTTGCCTAAGAAAAAATACTTTGCCATCTAAATCTGGAATAATATTAAATTGATTTCCAGGATTAACTCCGTATACAGCACCTATTAATTTATTTGTGCCACTGCCTGAGTCTCCGCCTTCATCGTCTAATCCAGAATTAGCTTTTTCTACTATGTCTAACAAGTCTACTAGGAAGTCTACATTTAATAAATCTATATCTAATTCTGTGTAGTCTAAATCTTCTGTCGTATCTGCTAAAACATCTTGCTCAATTGCATTTGCATCTAAGCCATCAAAGTCTAATAATCCGTTGTCGCCTTTTAATTCTTGTACTTGTTCTTCTTTTGCTTCTGTAATCTGTTTTGGTTCTGCTACAATAAACATATTGTCTATCATATTTAAATTTATATCTAGTAGTACAACAGGCTGAGTTGGGCTTGTTTCAAGTGTGCTTACCATAACTGCTTGGTAGGCTTCATCTAATATTACTGTGCCGCCTTCATTAGTTACAGTTATACTGCCACTTGGAGCACAACCTTCCTCTAATGCAACTCTATCTGTGCAATCTTCGTCTGGTAATAATATTACTAAACTTCTACCCAGTTCATCGACTGTGGTAGTAAAATCTGTTCCCCTAATCCCTATACTTGCTGTAGGAGTTTGGATTGTTATGTTCTCTTTTGCTACAAGCCCTAAACTGCCTGTGGCAAACCTGGCTGTTCCTTGTACAAAATTTAATGCCATCTTACTTTTACTCGGATCCGGATCGAAAACATATTCGTCTATTTCCATGTAAGTGTGTTCTGTCAGACTAACCTGAGTTTTGTCAAGAAACTCAATTTTTAGTCTTCCATTTGTTGTTTCCACTTCATCATAACTTACAATATCAGCTGAAATACTTGCCGCCAGTTCTTCGCCTGACAATCTCACAATACTTCCAGTTGCTCCACTTTGTTCAATAATGCCGCCGATGCTCTCAGCGGCACTTAGATTTGGTGTAAGCAACAGTACCAATACTGCTGTTATGTTAATCAGTCTGTTTAATACTAACTGATGCATTTTCGCTATCTAGATTTATGTTAATTATCCCTTCACACGTTGGACTACATGTTGCTGTCATGTCCTGTATAAATTGAAAATCTCCATCACTACCGTCTAGGACTACTGTCAAGGAATGACCACCGTTACCACTTTGCTTAGTAGCAAATGCGTTGTCGTCTCCTATAATCTCCATATTCCATACAACGTTACTCGTATCAATTGTAATACCACTCATTGTTTGAGTTCCGGTTCCAGTACTTATTATACCACCTACACTGTTAGTTCCAGAGGCGGTTGCCCAAACTTTATTGTTTGAAAAACTTGTGGTAAAATCGTTCCTTGAGCCAAGTATATCTAAATCAAAGTTAGTGCTTTCTGCTACGGCATTATGAGCTATATTAACATCAAAGATGTTACCGTCGCCCTGTATGTCTACTAGCATGTCTGTATTATCTGCACTATTAGAGTTAGCACCAATCTGTAAATCCCAGACGTTACTATCACCTAATTGATAAAAGTCCATTACTGAACTACCGGATCCGTCAAATATTAAGTCTCCAAAAAACTTATTTGTGTTACCGTCTTGTATGATATCAATTATCAAGTTGTTACCAGTTACAACTAAATCTCCTGACCCTGTGGCCTGTCCAGAAACTCTGTTGCTGTTACCAGCTTGTAATATTGTTAATACTAAGTTGTCACCTTGCTGGTCTAGTAGTACTTCGTTATCCGTTGCACTTAGAGCCTGACTTCCTATTATTACACTTACTATAGCGAAGACTTGTAGTGTAAATTTCTTTATTACGTTTGTCTTCATTTTTCTTCTCCATTAATGGGTTCACTTTTTAGTAATATTTTTTTCCAAAAAGTGTTTTGTGATGACGTAGGCTTGTCGTCTACATCTGCATCCAGAATTTCCTGATTATTGACTTTTATCCAGTAAGCTCGTTCTTGCTGGTTTACTGTTTCTTCCCAATTCTCTGGATACACAATTTTCCAATATCCTCTTTCATCACCTTGTTGTATCAATGCCAATACTGCGGCTTCAATTGCCGACCGTACTGCATAGGTTACGCTTTCGTTCTGTGTCATACCACTTTCTAATTCAAGCAATCGGGTATCCATATCTAAAAATTTGAATACGTCTCCTGCCATTCCTGTACTAAGGATAGTTTTGTATGTCTGTACATTCAGTATTACTTCACCAGTGAGCGTACTTACTGCTCTAAGTGATATAGTAACACTATCTCTTCTGTATTGGTTTGTAGTGCCAATACCTAAGTACCTTGCACCATTACCGCCGGTCTCTACGTTAGTGTCATAGCCTACAACACCTCCTTCGAGTATCATACCAGCAAATAACAATGGTTGTACTGCTTGTTGAGGTTTTTCTTCAGTTTGATATTGTTCGCGTGTACTACGAACTATCTGCCTTTCCCTCACTAAGTTATCTAAGCCAAGACCCCGTTCGACAACCCGGAACCATGTTCCTTTTGGGTTTTCGTGAGCACCGGCCGCCTTCAAGGCGTCAATCAATATGCTCTTCGGATCCTGTGTGACCGCTGTGCTAAAACTAGCGACACCATCTTGACTTTTTCGTTGTCCTGTTTGATCAGTAAACTGATAAACAGCTACCACTGGCATTGTTTCGCTTGGTGGTAAATATCGTAATTTTCGATATGTGGGTAATTCTATTTGCTTTGGCTCTTCTACACATTCGAGAAAGTCCGTATTACATGCTGTGTCGCCAGGTATAGATATACTAGCACACCCAGTTAAGTACATTGCGCCGATAAAGAACAGTATGTAATTAGACAGTTTCATTAACCGCCGCCAATATTGCCGATTCCAATTGGAATCTCGATAGTTGTTATTGTTCCGTCGGGGTCAACAATAGTCATTCTAATAACAGATAGCCCGTCAGCATTAGTAGTTTTAATGTATGTAACAGTATTTCCTTCAATTTCGAAACTACCCGAATCTGAATTTGTACATGCAACAACTACTGCTGGATCACAAAACATACTGTCGACTAATCCTTTAGAAATTTGTGAATAAATTCTACTCTCCAAATTTCTAATAAATTTATTAATTGTCGAATTATCATTGTCACGCTCTGCTCGTGCTAACGCAGATTCTATGTCTTCTTTAATCTTATCTTTTCGTGACTTCTCTTGGTTCTCAATGGTTAAATAATGTGCTCCTGTTCCGTTACCAGAAAATGACGGAGACTTGAACTTAAACTTTAGTTCATCAGCATAAAGATTATTATTAGTCAGCGACATTATAAAAAATCCGACTATAACCAAGATACCTAAATGTGTACCTGTAATTTTCATTCTACTTTCCTGTTTGTTTTTGTTTCAATGTTTTTAATGCAGTTTTTTGTTCTGCATTGTCTAGCACTTGTTGTCTAGCTCTGTATTCTAATACAACATCAACTTTCTGTTGTAATCTAATTAAATCTTGGTCTAATCTACGCATTTTATCTATTACTCTGATTAGTGCTATATGCATATCGCTAAGAGCGGGGTCTATTTTTTCTCCAATAAACCACCATATATAATATATAAAATAACCAAGTCCAACACATAACACGACTGGAAATCCAAAGTCATTAATCGCCTGTGCAATATCCATTAGTCTCTCCTAGCATCGACTTTGCCATCTTCGACAAAATTGTCTGCTCTTGAAACTCTATCTATATCGGGTCTGAGGTCTAGGGCACTACTAACCAGCAAGTCTATTTTAAGCATCTCGTTGCTCATAGTACTTGCTCTGGCTTCCAAACTGGAGCAAAACATCGTCAAGGTTTTAACTTGTTCGACTACTCCTTCTAGTATTTGCTTTATTACTACAAATATAAAAAATCCCATTACTACACTTCCAGCAATCGGGGCACCGACTTCGGTAATTAATCCAAATATTTCTTCCATATTATGTACACACCTTTTAAGGGTTGCTTCTTTAAGTGTGTCTGTGTTACTGTCTACAGTTACTATTTATCGTTTGGGTTTAGTTTCTGTGTAACATCTGTTATGCAATATCACATATTTCCTGGTAAAAATACTTGTTTGTATAAATACATTCTGTAACACAATTGTAACATACTTGTAGATTGATTGTAACAGTTCCTATTAAGGATGAAGTTACAGCAAGTGGGTTAGAGTTTGTTATTACATTTTAGGAGAAAAGTATGGCGAATCCAAAAGGAATAGTAGCCATGTTATCCAAGTTCGGAACATCGGTTACCAATCTTTCTAGAAAATTTGACATCATCATGAAATCGGGTCACCCCTCGAATATCATGCGTGAAGTTTGTTAGATTTTTAAATCACAAAAAAAGGGAGTTAAAAACTCCCTTTTTTATTGTTTGTAAACTCTTACATCAAGTTAACAAGTACTTCTATAACAGCTTCTCCGCCTTCTGAAGAACCAACTGCTTTACCAATCATTCTTCCTGCCTGTGCATCGTTATTAGCCTTAGCCATACCGTTACCTGCGGAAACCATTAAGTCACCTTTAGCAACTGGACCAGTAACCTTAGTAGGTACTCTTCCGGTTAATGCTACAAATTGACCTTCTGCTCCTGCGTTCATCATATAAGCTGGATCAGTACTGATAACACCTGCTACTGCATGACAGTTTTCACTATCACATGCTGTAACTTCTTTATCACCACCAAACATAACAACTGTGCCTGCTTCTAGTTCTGCATCACTTTCGTATTTCTCAGCCAAATCCGCATACTGTGCCGAAGTTGCATTACCTTGGAATGTAGTTGCGTAAACATTTGCATATTTAAGTCCACTTGATCCTAAGTTAATCGCATTGTTTGAGGAAGGAGTAATCGTTCCACTGTGTGAATCGTTAGCATCACTTCTCATGAAACTTGCACTACTAATGCCGTCTAATGTATCTGAATCAACGTTTAGTGCGTCAATAAATGCCTTAGTTGCTACTGCACTAACTCTAGCATCTGCTCTACCACTAGTATAGTAAAGGTTTGAGCCTTCACTTAAATCACTAGTACTAAATGCACTCATGTTAACTGCAACATCATTTGCATTTACAGTAATACCAGTACCTGCTCCAACACCCAAGTCAGCTGATCCGCTAGATGCGCCACCAGTTAAACCTGCTCCTGCTGTTACGGCTGTAATATCGCCTGTTGTTGTTGAATAACCATAAGATTCAATCTTATCTTGTACTGCCGCTGATGTCATCAATGTAGTATTGTTATCAGCAAATGATTCTGAGCTTAATTGTAATGCCGATCCAGCCAGTTGTGCAACTGTTAATCCACTAACATTAAGTGTAACAGTACCTGAAGTGCCGCCTCCACTTAAACCAGTACCTGCTGTAACACCTTCAATATCACCTGCGTCATTAGTAAAACTAATTACACCAGTTGAACTGTTGTAACTAATATCGCCTGAAGCACTAATTGATGCTCTTGCTCTTGCATCAGTGTAGTATAAGTTACCACTTTCAGTTAAATCACCTGTATCTTTACTGCTTAAATCTAAGTTGCCGCCAGTTTGTAAATCAACTCTAGCGTCTGCTCTAGCAGTAGTAAAGTATAAATTTGATCCTTCACTTAAATTACTAGTACTAAATCCTGCAATACTTGTTGTTAAATCAATTGTGCCGTCAGCATCGTCGTATGTTACTGTAATGCCTGATTCAGTGTTTGCTGTAAACATTGCGCCTGCAATATCTTGTACTCTTTCAGTTGTGTGGTATAAGTTAGTTCCTTCACTTAAATCACTTGTACTTGCGTTGGCAATTCTTGCATCTGCTCTAGCATCTGTGTAGTAAAGGTTTGATCCTTCTGCTACGCCTGAAGTACTACCTTGTGCAAATGTTAATACACCTGTTGTACTATTATATGCTAATTCAGTTGATCCTTCACTAATCGATGCTCTAGCTCTTGCAGTAGTAAAGTATTCGTTTGATCCTTCACTTAAATCGCCTGTGTCAGCCGCCGCTATTCTGGCATCTGCTCTTGCATCTGTGTAGTATAAGTTACCACTTTCAGATAAATCACCTGTATCTTTACTGCTTAAATCTAGGTTGGCACCTGTTGCCGCCGCCACTCTGGCGTCTGCTCTAGCCTGTGTATAGTAAAGGTTACTTTGTTCTGTTAAGTCTGCTGTAGTTCTAGCAATTGTGTATGTACTTGTGCCATCAAATATTTGCCACTCATCTGCAGATTCTTTCCACTGTAGTTTAACATTAGTTGATGTTCCACGTTCTACTTCAATACCTGAATCTTCACTTGGAGTGCCGGCTTCATTATTGTTAAGAACAAGCATGTTATCATCAATTGTTAATGTTTCAGTATTAACAATAGTCTGTGTACCGTTAACTGTTAAATTACCACTTAGAATTAAGTTATCAGTGAATGTTTTTGCACCACCAATTGACTGTGTTCCAGATGTGCTAACTACTGTATCATCTGTAGTAATAACACCGCCTGAATAATTAATACCTGTTCCACCGCTTAGATGTGCATCAATTTGTGCTTCGGCTTCAGCCGCACTAGGTCCTGTATAAGTAATTACGCCGCTGGATATTGCTAAACTTCCGTCTCCGCCTGCATCATTAACAGTGATAGCCGCTTGGGCTAATGCATCAGTGTATTGTGTAATTGTTGTAGCAAAAACACCACCACTAACTGTCATTCCAGTTCCAGCAGTTAAATGTGCTCTTACTTCTGTAGCACTTGGACCTGTATATGTATAAGCACCTGTTGAACTGTTATAAGTAAGACTTCCGTCTCCACTTGTTACAGCACTAAAGTCTGCATGTCCAGTAACAGCTTGGTAAGCCGATCCGTCGTTTGTGAATGACCACTCATCTGCGGCTTCAATCCATTTGAACTGAACGTTAGTTGAGTCTCCTCTTTCAACAATAATACCAACGTCTTCTGATGGTGTACCAGTTGCGTCTGCGTTTAATGTTAATAGGTTATCAGCAAATTGTACTGTTCCGCCTGATGAATTTAAAGAACCACTAATTGTAGTTGTTCCTGAGAATGTTTTATCACCCCCAATTGTCTGTGTTCCAGTAGTTGTAACAACTGTAGCATCAATTGCCAATGTACCTGAACTATTTGTAATACCAGTTCCGCCTGTTAGGTAAGATGCACCATCAACGTATGTTTTGTTGGTAGCGTCACCTGCCTGTGCAGGAGCTGGTAAGTTGTTAACTGAATTACTGTTTAAGTTAATGTTACTAGCCATTGTTAAACCGCCAGTACCAGTTAATGTTTGACCTGAGTCAACAGTAATTGCTGATTGTAAATTAATTACACCTGAACCAGATGCGTTAAGTTCGATATCACCTGAACCAGATGTTACTATCCCAACGTTTTGGTTTGCATCAGCACTAACTTGGATTGTACCTGAATTGTCTTGAAGTACTTGTTGTCCGTTAATGTAAAGTGATCCTGGACCAACATACACATCACGCCATTGCTTACTGCTCGAACCTAAATCGTAAGTAATGTCTGTTGATGGTATAATGCTTCCTGCAAGTGTTCCACCTGCTAAGAATGATTGTACACCTGTTGTAAATGTTGATGAAGAAGTGTCAAGTGCTAAAGTTGCCACGCCGGTTGTTGCTCCGCCGCTTAAACCAGTACCTGCAACAACACTACTAATATCACCTGCGTCATTAGTAAAGCTGAATACACCGTTACTATATGACAGGTCTCCACCAGCACTAAACAATGCTTTAATATAAGTGTCGTCTGTAATAACTGCGTCAGCTGAAACAGTAATACCGTTTCCACCAATAACGTTAATTGTTGCATCACCAGTGGTTGCTCCACCAGTTAAACCTGCACCTGCAACAACTGAGCTAATATCGCCCGCCGCCGCTGATGTTACTTCTGTATATTTTGCTATTCTGTGTCCGCCTGCTGTTGAACCGTCGTGGACAATAACGGTATTTAAATCTGTATCGACTGTGATCTCACCTGCCAAACCAGTAAAACTACTGTGTTGGGAAGTGGTGCCTCGTCTCCATTGAATTGCTGTGGCCATTTTATTATTCCTATGTTGTCTATATGTTATATAGTCTGACTCGCGAAGTCAGTCAATAAGGTTTTCCCTATTGCACATATTTATCGTTTTGTTGGAGTTTAGACTGGTTTACAAGTTATTAAACTAGTACTTCTACAATGCCTTCGCCTGCATGTTCTTTATTGGATATTGCTTTACCAATAATGCATGCCGCACTTATAAAGTGAGGGTTAGTGCCTACTGTTGCAACACCTGGTGTTGAACTAGTAATAAGTATGTCGCCTTTAGCAACTATGCCAAGCACTCTTACAGGAACTCGTCCTCTAAGTGCTACTGCTTTAACAAATTGTCCTGCTAAAGCTGAGTTCATTAAGTATGCTGGATCTGTACTAACAACTCCTGCCACGTTAGGACTGTTGGATTCGCTGGTTACTGTTACTTCTTGTTCTCCGCCTAGTACTAATACTGTGCCTGGTGGATAATCTGCATCTGCTACATAGTTCTCTGCCAAGTCAGCATATTGAGCCTGTGTTGCTGTACCTTTGAAAGTAACTGCATGTACTTCATTATATCTCAATGAAGTTGATCCTAAGTCAATACTGTTATCTGCACTTGGTGTAATAGTATGAGTATGCGTATCTGCGGCATCACTTCTTAAGAAAGAACTAGCATGTAAAGTATCAACTGTATCGGCATCCACATTCAATGCATCAACAAAAGAATTAGTAACTCTTGCATCGATGGCTGAGTTTGCTCTTGTTACTGTATAATAATCGTTTGTTCCTTCACTTAAATCACTAGTACTAAATGCACTTATGTCTACAGCAACATCATTTGCATTTACAGTAATACCTGTACCTGCGCCAATGTTTAAAGTAACAGCACCACTTGTGCCGCCGCCTGCTAAACCAGAACCTGCGCCTACTGATGTAATATCACCTGTTGTAGTTGAGTAACCATAACTTGTAATTTTATCTTGTACTGCCGCCGCTGTCATTAATACTGAGTCGCTGTCTGCAAAAGCCTCTGATCCAGTTTGTATTGATGCGCCTGCAAAGTCGCTAACTGCCAAGTCTGGCATAGTATATGAAAAGAAGCCAGTTGAACTGTTGTATGCAATGTCTCCACCGCTACTAAATAATCCTCTAATTGTAGCATCAGTTCTAGGTGATGGATCAGTGTAACTAATAACACCAGTTGAGTTGTTGTAACTAATATCGCCTGAAGCACTAAATAATCCTCTAATTGTAGCATCAGTTCTAGGTGATGGATCAGTGTAACTAATAACACCAGTTGAGTTGTTGTAACTAATATCGCCTGAAGCACTAATTGATGATCTAGCCCTAGCATCTGTAAAGTATAAGTTAGTTCCTTCACTTAAAGCACTTGTACTTGATGCTGTAATTCTAGCATCTGCTCTAGCATCTGTAAAGTATAAGTTAGTTCCTTCACTTAAAGCACTTGTACTTGATGCTGTAATTCTAGCATCTGCTCTAGCATCTGTAAAGTATAAGTTTGAACTACCTTCTGAAAGGTCGTCTGTATCTGCCGCTGTTATTCTTGCATCCACTCTTGCATTTGTGTGATATAAGTTAGTTCCTTCACTTAAATTTGTTGTAGACTTAGCACTAAATCCTGCGTCTACTCTAGCATCTGCTCTTGCATTTGTATAATATAAATTTGAACTACCTTCACTTAAATCATCTGTATCTTTACTGCTTAAATCTAGTGATCCGCCTACAACACCAGTAACCGATGCATCAACGTATGCTTTAACGGATTGTTGTGAAGGTAACTTAGTAGCACTATCAGAAGCCATATTGTCTTCGTCAATAAGTGCATTTGTAATTCTAGCATCTGCTCTAGCATCTGTATAATATAAATTTGAGCCTTCAGTAATATTACTTGTACTTGGTGTAGCAAAAAGTAGTTCGCCGTTACCCGGAGTGGTAAGTACTTGATTAGCACTACCATCTGCTTGTGGTAACTTATAAACAGAATTGCCGGCTCCATCACCTATATTTACTTTGTTAGTGCCACCTTGAATTGCTATTGCGTAATTACTCGTTGTTGCATTTGCGCCAAGTCTTAGATCCATTGAACCATTATTAATTGCTTCAATAAATGCTCCAGTTGATCCTCTTACATCACTTTCAGAATCTGCGCCGGCGCCATCGTTCCAAACAATAGTACCTATTTTGTCATTTGTATTAGAATTGCCAGTGCCTCTTGCTTTTCTTAGAACTAATGTAGCACCCGATGTATTCGTTTGGGTATTGTCTAAGAATAATGCATCGCCATCTGCTTGAGTTGGATCATTGATTCTTACTATATTACTAAATGATTTTTCGCCTGCTATAGTTTGATTGCCAGTTGTTCTTATAACTGTGCTGTCTACAGCGATGTCATTTGCATTTGCTGTAATACCATCTCCGCCTATAACATTCAGTGTAACACTACCTGACGTTCCGCCTCCGGTCATACCTGCTCCGGCTATAACACCGGTCATATCTGCGTTTGTTGAAATTGTAATTGTGCTACCACTGTGGGTAACATCCATGTTTGTTCCGCCTAGTATACTAACTACATCAGCACTATTAACTGTTTGGTTGCCTGCTGTATCAGTTGTAAATTTCCAATTGCTATAGTTATCTGCTGTTGTGCTTATAACACCTGTGCTACCGTTGTACCCTACTAATCCTGTGCCGCTAACTAATCCACGTACCTGTAAATCTGTTCTTTCTGTGAAACTAATTGCGCCAGTAGAACTGTTGTATGCCAATGAACCTGTTGCACTAATTAATCCTCTAACTTGGGCGTCACTTCTATCTGTATCTGTAAAACTAATTACACCAGTACTAGCATCATAACTAATATCGCCAGTGCCACTGATTGCCGCTCTGGCTCTAGTATCAGTATAATATAAATTTGTATCTTCTGCAACGTTGGTTGTTGTCAATGCGCCTATTGTACTTGTAAATGCGCCGGCGCCATCGTAACTAATGTTAGCACCTGTAACACTCAAAGAACTTTTTGCTGTATTAACAATGCTTGAAGTGTTTGCACTAATAGAAATAACGTTTGCCGCAACATTACTTGCTTTAGTTATTGTTATGTCTGTGCCTTGTGCAAGAGCGACAAGATAGTTTTCACCACCTTGATAATCATTTATTGCTACTCTGCCTGCACCGGTTGTATAATTAACTGTATCCACTGTTGCTGTTGTTACGTTTTTAATTACTCCGGCTTCTACAACTTTAAGTCTATCATTGTCGTAAAATACTGTACCGTTAACTAATAATTCATCATCTGCCTGTCTGGCTCCAAGCACTACACCGCCGTCAATTGTTAATCTTTCTAATGGTCTATTACCAGTTGTATAAGAACTTCCGTTATATTGAACAGTTGTATATGTTGCTACGTTCCCTACATCACCAATATACATTGTGCTGTTAGCGAATGTTTGGAAATGTGCTTGGTCAACACCTACTTTTTTTGCTAATAATGTCGAATTACCTGAGGCAAAGTTTCCAATTGTGCCTGCCCCACTAGTATCACTTACTAATAGCGTACTAACTTCTGACGCTTTAGTGGTGTAATATATATTACCGCCTATAATGTTTAACGCACTCTCGCCTGCGGCGATTGTGTGCTTAAAGAATGCGGTGTTTACGTTTGTTAAGAATTGATTGTTATGATGTGTTGCTTTACTTGTGCCTGAGCCAACTCCTGTTGCAAAAAATTGTGTGCCTACATTACTATCTGCGGCTCCAATTGCCGTAAAGTCGGTTGTGCCTGCGACTGCAATTGTGTACGACTGTCCTGCTACAAAACTGCCAGCAGTTACAAGTGTTGTACTACTAACATAAACATTGCCGTTAACATTTAAAATACCGGAACCTTGGTTATCAGCATTTGCACCATTATTAACGTCTATACCTGGCTTAATAGTTAGTGAGCCTGATACTATTTTGTTACCTTGTATTTGCTGTGTTGTTCCGCCTTGTTTGCCTATAGTTATAAGACCGTGTTCACTGCCACTTAATATTGGTGTGAAACTTATACCCGGATTGCCACCGTCAAGTGCAGTTACTTCTGTTTCTAAATTAATGTCAGTAATACTAGAGTAGTCTGCAATTCCCAGCGTCTTCCAATTCATTGAAGGTGATTCAATTCTCATTGTTCTATTAACTTTTAATGAAGAATTTGCATCTGATTGTCCTCGTTCTGTAGCTATTTGAGTATTAACAAATCCTGCCATTACAGTATTTGCATTGTCAACGACACCGTCAACGTATACTTTAGTTGTAGCATCTGTAGTTGCAGTTGGTGTGCCTAGTCCAGTAATTTTGCTTGTTGCCATAGCAATAGGGCCGCTCATTGTGCCGCCTGCTAATGGTAATTTTGTTGCTATAGCGTTTGTTAATGTTGTATTAAGATTTGCATCGTCATTGATTGCCGCGGCAATTTCATTTAATGTATTAAGTGTGCCTGGTGCGCCAGCTATTAAACTTGTTATTGCTGTTTCTACATAGGCAGTTGATGCCGATTTAGTAGAGTTATCGCCTTCAACATAGTCGCCGCCAGATGTACTTGGCATTGTAACTGTTGGAACAACTAACGAACCTGTGAATGTTTTAGTACCTGCTAGACTTTGATTGCCTGTTGTCCTAATAACTGTGTTGTCTACATCAACTGTATAACTACCAGCACTATCATTGTATGTGCCAGTTATACCGTCGCCGCCTACTAATAAAGCATTAACTCTATCGTCAACTGCTTCTGCAAAATCTGTAACTTGCGTACTCGGTATTGCAATGGCTACGTCTGTCGCCGCTGTTAATCTGCCTTGTGCATCTACTGTAAAAGTAGGAATTATTGTAGCACTGCCGTAACTGTCACCTGTAACTGCTGTATTATCTAATACAAACTCGCCGTTAGTAACTGTTATACCTGTTCCAGCAGTTAAATGTGCTCTAACATTACTTGCTGAGTTATCTATTCTTGCTTGTACTTCTGCAAGGCTTGGACCAGTGTATGTAAATACACCGCTAGTATTGTTATATGATAAACTACCATCTCCGCCTGTGTCAGTAACACTTAAAAGTGCTTCTCCGGCTGTAGTAAAGTCAGAAACTTGTGATGCTGTAATAACAATACCTTGTTGACTTGCAGATGTTAATCTACCTTGTCTGTCAACTGTGAATGTGCCAGTACTACCCGCTGTTCCGTAAGTACCCATAATGTTACTGGCTGTATCATCTAAGTTAATAGTTGGAGTTACTGATTCTCCTGTTGTTACAGTTGAAGTTAATCCTGTTCCACCTGTTACTGTTGCAACATAGTTGCCAGTAGTATCTGTTCCTAATGCAACGGAATTTGGCTGTATTGTTACCGCCATGCTTGGTGCTGAACTTGTAGTATTAAGTCCTAATGCAACACTACCATTTACATCACCTGTGAGTGTTAACGTTCTTTCATTTGTAAATTTGTCTGCAATTGTGGCTGTACCAGTTACAGGGCCTGTTAAGTGTCCAACGAACTCAGTCGAAGTAATACTTCCAAAACTGGTGCCTACGCCGCCCGTAATAGTCGCTGTGCCGTCTGTAAATGTATTGCCGGTAATAGTGCCAGTACTTGTTGTAATGTCACCACTTACTGTAACGTCACCTGTTACACCCAATGTAGTCGCTGTGCCGTTAGCTTTTGAAATTTGTAAGGTATTAGTTGAGCCCGTGTATTCAAGTTTCACATAAGCGTCTGTTGTGCTTGTACGCATTTCTAAATAGCTACTAGTTGCGTCCTTATCTGCATCAATTACATAGCCGTTTGCACTGTTAAGTGTTACTGTGTCAGAAAGGAAAGTTGTATCGCCTGTAACTTGCAATGTTCCTGCTATCGTAGTATCACCTGCTATTGTAGTATCGCCAGTTATTACAGTATTGCCCGAGACCGTTAAAATTTCATCAACAGATAAACTACCTTTTACTTTAAGATCTGACTCTGGGTTAAAATTCGATTGTTTTGTCATTAGTTTCTAAATCCTACAAATTTAATTATTGCTTTAGTTGTATTTATCTTTCTTGTAGGTTTTTATTCAAGTCAAAAAAAAGCACACCTAAGTGTGCTTTTAATTTGTTTCTTTATACCTTTAAGATAAATCTTATTGGAATGCAACGTTTGACAATGTAATTGCGTCAACGTAGTCTGCCGCGTTACCCAAAGATGAAGCAGTGTTAGTAAGTTCAATGTAACCATATCTGGTCATGAACGAAACTACTGGTTCAAATGTACTTGGATCCATTACTGGACCTGTTGACATTAATGGGATATAAGGACAATAGAACGCAGGAGCATCAGTTTCTGATGAACCTTTGTATCCAACAAGTACTTTAGTTCCATCAGCCGCATAACTATCAACAAAAACTTTGATAGAACCGTTTAGGATTCCAGCTAGTTTAGTGTTAGTAGGTGCTTCGAATGAACCTTCAGTAGTTCTTGCGAACGTTGAAGTAGATGCTGATTGTAATATTGTAAGTGCTTCAGGTGAAACAACAATATAGTTACCAGCGCCACGTCTAGTTCTAGCCGCGATTCTATTCGCCGCTCTATTGATCTCAATAGCCAATACCGCATGTCTGTCACCGACGTAAGTCTGTGTGCCAGTTACTGCGTTAAAGTCTAGGGTAGTACCTGCGCCAGCTAGAGATCTTAGTGAACCAATAATTTCTTGGTCAATTTCTACTACGATTTCTTGTGCCAATGCCTGCATAATTTCAGCTTCAACATCAAGACCATGCATTGATTCAGCATCTTGTGCCGCTTCAAATGTCCATCTTGCAGATAGACGTCTTGTTTTTGCTTCAACTGTTTGTTTTAAGATTTGGATGCTTAGTTTCTTACCAGCAGTTCCTTCACTACTTGCAGTAGCGTCTGGATTTCCTGAGTAAGCGTTAGCAATCTTAAATGGGCTAAGAGCCTCATCACCTGGGTTCACGCCAGTTGCCGCTTCGGCATAACGTGTTCTTAGTGTGTGGATTTGCCCAACTGGGCCACTCATAGGCTGTACGCCCACAAGTTCGTTAGCTATAACTGAAGGCATAACCCTTCTGATTAGAGGTAACATTACTTTGTTTAATGTAGCAACGTTGCCAGCCTGTGTAGCACCACTTGATGCTGATTCCTGAATATATCTTTTAGTGTTTTCCAGGACTACGTCCAAAGTACTCTTTCTAGAACCGTTAAGTCCTTCTAAAAGTGCGTCTTTGGTAGCTGACCAATTGCTCTCAAATAATTCTGCCATTTCTTATCTCCTAATTTGAAAGTCCGGCTAATTTACGGATTTGGTTAATTTCAACCACGTCCTGTTCATCTTCCGATGAAGGCTGAACGTTTTTATTACCAGTGTGTGTTGACACAACTGATTCATTAATTGCTTTCCTACTCTCTACTGCTGAAACTTCTCCATCTAAAACAGATGGGAGATACTTATTGAATTGCTTCTCTAAGTTCTCAGTCTTTACACTTTCAAGTAAATCTACCATTAATTCTTTTTTGCTTTTGCTAAGAGGTTTAAGTAACTCACTTAATGCATCTTTACGATTCATTAAATCATTAGCTACGTTCAACTTAGATTCAACTAGTGATTTTGCTTCAGCAGTGGCTACCGCTTGGGCTTTAGTTTCTTCTAATGTTTTCTTAACATCTGCGATTTCTTTCTGTAAATCTTTTACATCAGAGGTCTCATTCAAATAACTTGAACGGTACTCATTTGCAAATGATTCAAATATTCTACGACCGAAATCGTTCTCTCTTGCGGCGGTAATATCGTCTTTAAAACTGGAAACGTTCTCTTTTACAATAGCGTTTACTGTTTTTTCAACTGTATCAGCGGCACGTTTAATGAAATCTGACTTTGATTCTGCAAGTTGTTTTTTGCCTTCTCTCATCATTTTCACTTTCTGCTCTACTAGTTCCTGCTTGTCTGAATGGAATTCTTTAAGTTCTCCAGCCAGCTGTTCAACAACAAAATTGTCAAGTTTAGTTACATGTTCTGCAACGTTAGAGCGTTCAGCTCTTAACTCTTTAATCTCTTTTGCTAATTGTTCAGACACAAACTTGTTTAGCTTTGTGCTATGTTCACTGATAGCCTTTTTATAAGCAACTCTTTCACCAGCAACAGCTTTTTTATCTTCGGCAATCTCGGCAACTTCTGCTTCGATACGCTGATGAATAAAACCGTCAACTGCTTCAACAATTAAGCCTTTGTCATGCTCATATCTCTGAGCAAACTCTTCTCTTAATTCTGCTGTAAGTTGTTCTTTGGCTTCGGCAAGACGACTTTCCCATGCCTCAACGATACTTGTACGAACTTCTTCGTTAATATCACTAGACTCGATCAGGTCCTCAAAATTTACTGCCATAGTAGTCTCCTACCTCAATTTTAATTCATTAATAAAATTAATGATTTGTTTAGTTAGGTGCTTCTCAGCACCAATGTTTCCGTGTGTATAGTCTTTAGCGATCTCATGTAACATGCTACCGCCTTCCATATTAAACAAAGACTCATAAATTGTCTTTGGATAAGCATCGGGCGCCGAAGGTTGAGCAACAATATCTACAGTAATGATATCAAAATCAGACACACGACCTGATTCATTAACATTACCACTTCCTCTACTACTTACTCCTAACTTTGCGCCAGCTTTTAATAAAGCTCTTGCAATGTTTCCCATCGGTGTATCGATAATTTTCAATTTACCCATCCCATCACTGCCATCGCATTGCATTTCTGTAATGATATGACTAACTCGGTCTAGGTTAATTTGTAACTCTTCTGGGTGATCTAACTCACCCATAACAGTTTCACCAGTTGATAATCTTGCTGTAACGTTCTCAACAGCACGTTGGATTTCATCTTTTGGATAAACCCTGCCATTCTGATTTTTAACATCGCCTTGGATGAATAAACCAGCCATAAATAAGTCCTTTCCATTGTTTGATTCAAGTAATTGAATCTTACTTTGTTCCGGGCTCATATATTCGTATAACTTACGCACTATTAATATACCTTAAAGTTAATTAAGCCTTTTTAGGCTCAACCTTGATGTTATCAGTTGGTGTATGGTCTTTAGCTGATTCGCCTTTTTTGCCTTCGCCACCGTCTTTAGCTTTAACAGGTGTTCCTGCTCCGCTAACTACTGTTGCTTTTGGCTTTTTAGTTAAAGGGGATTCTTTGTTGTCCGCTTCGCCACCTTTTGGTGCCGCCGGAGTATCAGAGAATTTAGTAGCTTCTTCAACTACTTCTTCATCTTCTTCAACTTCCTCGTCCAAATCATATTCAATTGACTCTTCTTCTGGCTGTTCCATGTCCATTTCCATGTCCATGTCTACTGGCAATTCTTCTTCGCCTTCGCCTTCTTCTTCGCCTGAAAGTAATTTTTCAAATTCAGCTCTTAAATCTTCAAGTTCGTCTTCTAAACTGTCGACTTTGTCTTCTAAATCTTCTTCTTCACCAGCTTCTTCTTCACTGCCGAATCCACCAATCTCATCGTCATCAATTCCAGCGTCTGTATCTTCTACATCGCTAACAAAATCTGCTTCTGGATCGCTATCATCAATAGCTTCTTCAACTGCTTCTTCTTCTGATTCCTCAGACTCTTCAACTGCTTCTTCTTCAGTCTCTTCAGTTTCGACTACTTCATCTTCGTCTAAGATACGCTCGTACTCGGCTCGAGCAGTTTCAACGACATATTCGTGAAGTAGCTCTTCGGCACGCTCGTTATCTTCTGCAAGTAGTAGTTCGAGAACTTGTTCTAATTTATTGCGTTCTGACATTATGTGAGCTCCTATAATTGTAAGACTAAGATGAATGTTTTTTACTGTAATACAGCAAAAATTGTATTTACATCTTAATATGTGTAATACTTATACGGTGGTGGGGATTTTGGATAGTTATAGGCTAAAACAAGCCCATTTGGTGAGAAATGTGTGAATACAGTGTCTATGTAAAGAATATTTATACTTTGCTACGTTTAAGAAAACTACGTTGTTAAATACGGTTTTAGTGTCTCGACATAGGCTTGATGTGCTTCTAGTGGCAAGTGATGGTCATATTGTGTGCCAGGACTATTTTCCCATCCGCCCCATAACTCGTCGCACACCGACAAGTAATCTGCAATACCTTTCTGCTGTAGCATGTCGTTTGGTATTTCCCATTTAGTACATTCCTTTGCGTAAGGATCCCTAGACACCATATCATACCCTTCTGCCCAGTCAAATGTATTGGGTGAGAATATAACTTTTTTGCCGTTTAATTGCAATTTTTGTAAGGCATAGGTTAATATCATTTGCTGTTTGTGTCTCTGTACATCAGCATCATATATGTACAAAAAATGCTTTTTTAGTGCTTCAAAACTGTTGTTAGTAAATGCTCTTTCGTATCGTTGCACTATGTTGTTGTCTGCTAAAGCCCTGTCGATATCTTCATTAAACATACTGCCGTAACTGTCTATCATTATAGTAGGAGCATATCCTTTACCATAACCAGGAGCATGTTCGTCTCTGTACTTCTCTATCAAAACATGGTTAAAGTCTACGTTATCCCAGCCTTTTTCAGGATCGTAACGTGGCGAATCTTTAAGTTTAATTTCTTCTCTAGTAACTGTGGTAGCATTTATAACAAACACATCTGGATCATAGTGTTTTAATGCATAATCTACTTGTAGTGCGATGCCGAAATTACTACAACCAGGTTTAGCTAGGTTGTAATATTCTGCATTTATATGTGAGGATATTAAAGAACCGAATTCGATTCCTTTATGATGTGGATCTACTGAGGACCACGAGCAACCGCAAACGGCTAGCTTCATTTAAAATTCCGGAGTTGCTTCAGCGGCTTTGGCATACATAAGTGATGCAAATTCACGCTGTTCTATATTCTCTGACTTTTTAATTTCTCTGTACTTTCTTAACTTGTTTAATGTTTTTAAAGTAAGTTTAGTTTTTCTAGTATCGTCTAGAGATCTGCCAACTGACCTATCATTTTCTGGATTGTAAAATTCTGTTAATCTCATTATAAGTTTCCATCTGGTATTTCAGCACCAGGTTCCATTCCGCTAACATCTGGATTCATTACATCGTCCATTGGTGCTGGTATATCTTCTACCGGCGCCTCTATGTCTAACGGAGCACTTGGGCCAGGTCTAACGCCTACATTTCGTAAGCCTACATCTTCTGTGCCGTCTGTATTGTATTTATTCTCCATCTTCCAATAATGCTCGTTATCCTTCATCTCTTCTTGCGTTAAGCCTAAGTACTTCTTAAGTTTAAATTGCTGACTTAAATAAGGTACTGCTTCTAAACTGCCAAATAGCTGTGCTCTTTGAAGGTCCATGTCCAAGTCTCTGTATGAACTGAAGTTTTGAGGTACTGTTAATTCTAGTTTAAATGTACTTGAATCAATCTCAATGCCTTTATAGTTTAAGAACATTTTAAACTCTCTGTCTAATGTTCTTATAATTTGCTTTTGTAGTCTTTGACAGAACTTAGCAAATTGGAATTCTTGTATATATGCAACGCCTACTTTGCCGTCACTAACTGCCGCTGTTCCATCATCTGGTCCAGTAGGCAAATATGAACTTGGTACTCTCAACCCTCTTAGCAGTTTGTTGTTAAAGTATTTTAAGTCGTCAATTTGACCTAAGTTCTCACCGCCAGGTAATGTATCGACTTTACTACCACGACCGTCTGCCGTTTGAGCAAAGAAGTAATCTTCTAACATACTCATTGGATTGTAAGCCGCATCTGCAACATTGTTGCCGTCTTTGTTTTTGTTAGGTACACGTTTTTGTTGTACTTCATACTTAACACGTTCTAAGTACTGTTGTGCTTTATGAGGAGGCATATTACCAACATCAATCATAAACACTCTTCTTTCTGGTGCTCTGTGAACTCTGTAAATAATAATACTGTCTTCTAATAATTCTTTTTGTTTAAAAACTTTAAATACTGGCTCTAATACACTAATGCCAAAGGGCCATGAATGATCCATGCCTTCTGTTAAACTAATATGTACTACATGCTGTGCATCAACTGGGCTACCAGTTGTAGCGCCTTGATCTCCGCCCATAGGCGAATAGTTACTAACACTAGTTCCAACATTACCACCTGCCATCATACCGCCACCTGCACCATATGGTCTGGCATGTAATGCCGCGGCACTTGTTGCTGACATTTGTTCAAAGTTAACGTCTAAGTTTTTAATAAAGTAAGTTTCAATCTTCTTACCTTCACTTTCGTTAACAACAACCTTTTCAATGTTTGCTGGGTCAACCCAAAATAGTTTATAAGTTTCTGGATCTCTAATAAAGAACTGGTCTCCGTATTTAAGAGTGTTCCGTACCATTTTAAAAGCTCGTCTTCTTAGCTCGTTGTTGTTACACCATTGGTCCAGTGTTTTGCTAAGAATTTTCATTTCTGTTTCGCTAGGATCTTCTGTAAACTCGAATATGAATGGTAGTTTAGTGTACTCGTCGTCTTGTGAGCAAAATTCTGCAATAATATCTAGTGCCGCATTAATCTCCAAGTCGTTGTCCATTTGGTCATACTGAATATAACGCATAAGTCTGTTAGGACTTCCTGCATATACCTCAGGTAACCAACTGCTAAACCGAGCCGCACCAAATTGTCCAGCTGACTGCCCTTCTACATTAGTAGGCATTCCACCGTTTGATGTTGCATTAAAATATTTTCGCCAAGTTGCCATAAAAGTTCCTTTATATGCGTATATTTATCACTTAAAGGAAATAATGTCAAGTCTTTATGAAATTAAGCGTTTAGCTCTTTAGTAGCACGGAGTTGGCTCTTGAGTAGTGCGTTTTGTTCTTGTTGTACTGCAACCAATTGTTGCCCAGTAGCTTCGGTCATGCCCATTGTTGCCGGATCTGATGCTGGCGTTGTAGATGACATGCCATTAGCAAATTCGTTTTTAAGATCATCGTTAGTTTTTCTTCCGCCTTCAACTGGAGTTACCTTGCTAGTAAATGGTTCTTTGTCTACGTTTGTGCCTGTGCCTAATCCTTTAGGCTGTAATAAAGTGGAGTTGTCTACGGTGTTACCAGGCTGGTTTCCAATTTGGAATCTAGTGCCATCTTCTTGTTTGGTACTGAATACGGATTTAGATTCACCAAATTTCTTCTCGTATGCTTCGAACACATCGACTATGCCTGATTCTGCTTTGGCAGGATCGTAGTCATCGCCATACATCTCACGTTCAAATTCGTCTGGTACATATGGTGTTTTCGGCGTTGGAACATTTAATGCTTCTTGTGATGTTGGCGTTGGTACTAATACACCGTTCTTGAATGTGCCGGATTTCTTACCAGTGCCATCGTCGGTTAGTTGAGCCGCCTTCTCTCTCATTTTTATGGTGTCTTGAGCACTTCTTCCCATCGATCTTGAAATCTTGCCAGAGTCCATACCTTCTTTAATTTCAGCTGAAGTAAGTTTTTTAACTCCTTCACCTTTTACCATTACCATAGCAGTTAGTTCTTTATTTTCTGCTTTTATTTCTGCTATAGCATTAGCCATTTCAGTTTCTCTATCAGCCGCTTCCGCCGCCAAATCATATTTAACTATATTTGACCCATCGGCCATCGCTTTATCATATATTTTTTCTGCACTTGATTTAGGTTTAGGTTTCTCAACAGGTGCATGTTCTTTAGCAATGTCTTGCTTACTAGGCCCAATCATTTTTAACGCACCTAGTTTTAATATGTCGCCGACGGAAAGTTCATCCATTGCCAGTGCCATCGAATGTATCGATGTTGCTAATTCAAAGAAGCCATCACTCGCCGAGCTAAGATCCATGTCGTATAATGCATTTGATAGTTGTTCTGTTGATGTAGCAAACATGCCCATGCTTGTTGCGTATGGTTCCATGCCTTCGAAGCCTTTAAACGGCTCGTCTCCCATTGACCTAAGAGCTAGACCTAAGTCTTCCATTGAACTAGCAAATGGCCCCAAGTTCTGTGTTGCCGACGGTATTTGTGCTGTAGCGTCTGTTAGTTTTTCCATTGCGAACCCAGCCATGTATATGCCGCCTAGGTCGAGGCCTTTAAATCCTTGTATAAATTTCTGTATCTTTTCAATTGGACTGTCAGCGCCAAATAATCCACCGATGCCATCTTTCACACTGCTCATCAGTGAGCCACCGCTTATAGCACTCATGCCTGCACCTAGTGACTTCATAGCTCCGCCAGCCAAACTCAAGTTTTTCATATCTACACGATTAAATGCATATAGCGAATCTGCTAGTCTCTCCATAGCAGGTCCTGCCAAAGCTCCAATAAGCATAAATGGTAGCATCGGTGCCATTAGCGCCATTGCTCCGCCTATTGCTAATAATCCGCCTGCTGTATTCATTAGTGCGCCGCCGTCGACGTCTGCTAATGCTGATAAACTAGGACCAAAGTTTTTAAGAGGCTCGTTAATTAACTGCATAGCAATACCCAATGGTACAAGTGCTAGACCTAATGCCCCGATTGCTATTGAACCTGCTATAATAAATGGAGATATAAAACTTAGTCCTGCCGCCGCTAAACCTAATACTACCAGTCCTGCCGCCAACACACCAATTGTTTTGAACCCAACATCTTTCATTAAACTAAGTCCGAACGCTAATGGTACTACTGCCGCGCCTAACAGTGCTATTGCCGCCGCACCCATCACCATTCCAAGAGAGCCTTTGCCTAATGTTTTTGCCAATAAGGCTAATCCGCCTAGTGCAACTGTGCCTTTTACTAATGATGAAAAGTTTACTTCATTAAATGTTCTTAATCCTACTGCCGCTAATCCGACTGATGCGCCTAATAGTGCTATTGCCGCCGCACCTTTAAGTACTTTGGTATCGCCAAATTTCTTAACGCCATTTGCTATTCTTTGTAGGAAGCCGCCTGTTTTTCCGCCTTTGGTTAACGCTCCTTCCATTGCACCAGTGGCTTTTTCGCCTGCCGCTTCCATGCCTCCTGCTACTGCTTTGGCACCGCTACCTGATACTTTATTCTTTATTGTGTCTGCAATTGCGCCTGCGGCTCCGGATTGGGCTTTTCCTGTAAACATCTGCATTGCCGCCGCTTTTGCAACCGACGCCGCCGCTATGCTTATCATCGTGGTCACAACAAATTTCGTTATTGCTTTACCTATTGCTGATGCCATATCGCCAAACAGCGTCTTGACCATTCCGCCAAATCCGCCTTCGTCGAACGCATCCTTGAGATAGTTTGCAAATTCTGCCAGTTGGTCTGCCGCTACTTTTATCCATTTAGCTAAAGTTTTTGCCATGCCGCCGACTCTGTCGCCCATACTCATTGCGGCTCCACTCATGTCGTCTACGCCAAAGCCAAAGATGTCTAGTATATCCTTGAAGCCATCTGATATTGCTCCTGTTACTTCTGGATCTGAGAATAAACTGTAGAATGCATTCTGGGCTCCGCCTGATATCTGTGCCATTACTTTATTAAATTGGTTAGTACCCTTTTGTACTAAGTCCATTTTAAAGCCTGTGCCTAATGCTTTATTAATATCTTTCATTTTGCTTTCAGACTGTTCAAACTGTGCTATAGCGTTTGCCATAGTTTTTGCTGATTCGTCGCCAATGTTAGCCATTGCTCTGATACGTTGTTTTTCACTGTGGCTAAGATTGCCCAGTGTCGACGTTAAATTTTCTACCATTCCTTGAGCTTGGTCTTGGCTTAATGTTCCGTTTTGTACTGCTTCTATATATTCGTTCATTGGCCCTTGGAGATTTGGTAATGCTGTTACCATTCCAATAGCCGCTTGACTCATTCCAATAGCACTTGTATTCGCCGCTTCTTGGAATGCTGTTGCTAGATCGGCTCCTGCTTTTCCACCCATTGCCGCCATGCCAGAAGCAAATACTTCTATGCCGCCAATAACATCACTTCGTACGGCATCGTTAAATTGTATAAGTGTTGCTGTTAATTGACCTTCGTCTAATAGTGTACTTACAAAGTTTTGTAGTTCTGTTGTACTCACACCAATTGCTGTTGAGTATGCTTGTTGTAATCTTGTTGTTCTTGCTACTTGCTTGTTTAGTCTTCCTTGGTCAACATTACCCAAGTTTAACATTGCTTGTCGTCTATCTAGTGCCTGTCCAAAACGATCCATACTAGCTTCGAAACTCAAGCCTAATTCTTCGGAGGTGTCTGCCGCAAATTGCATGGTGTCAGTAAATCTGCCAAAGCCTTGCGTTGCTATCACACTAGAAGAATTTGCCATTCTCTGTGCCGCACCTGCAAACCCATCGCCCAATGCACCCAGTTGTCCAATTGCCTGGGTAGTAGTTTTACCCATATCGTTGTATGTACTGCTAAACCCAAGACCAACTTCTGTAAGGTCGTTAATTGACTTACCTGCTCCTAGCATTGCTCTACTAATTAAGCCGGCGCCTGTAACAGCCACGCCGCCAAGTAGCATACCTGCTTTAAATATGCCTCCGCCTACATAGCCTACTGCTCCGACAAGTTGTTCACCGGTGTTTTCAAAATCGTCTATAACTTTAGTAGCAAAGGATTTGTATTCCTTTTTGTCTATTTTATTTCCGTCCCTGATAGCATCTTCGTTACCTTTGATGCCTCTAATCATTTCGCTAAAGAATCCTGCGTGTTCTTTGGCCTCTTCCTTTCTGTCTTTGTCGGACTTTTCGCCACTCTTTGCATTTTTAGACATTTCTAAATGCATTTTCTTATTGTTGGCTACCAGATCCTTAAGGTCTTTGTCAGACGCACCATTATTTTTTGCAATCTCTTGAAGTACTTTAGATACTTCCTCCATAGTGGATTCTGTTGCCCAATCTGGAAAACGATAATTTTGACCTTCTATATTAAATTCAACTGCCACTCAGTATTTCCTTTAAAACTAGTTTTAATGTAGATAAATAAGTACTAAGTTATTCATTAGATATAAATTTAACTACAAACGTATTTATCTTATAGAATTAACAGGAGTTTTAATGAGCAAAAATATGAACAAAACGCAGAATCCGTTAAGTGCCTACTTCAGAGCACCAAAGATATTCACAAAAATCCCTAGTGGTGGTAAATTTTATGAACAAGGTATTATCGAGTTCAATGATGATAGTACTCAAGAATTAGCAATTTATCCGATGACTACTAAAGACGAGTTATTATTAAAAAACCCGGATGCTTTATTAAACGGTGAAGCTGTTGCTTCATTGATCCATTCATGTGTACCAGAAATTAAAAATGCAAGAGATTTGTATAGTGCTGACGTAGATGCATTACTGATTGCAATTAGAGGTGCAAGTGGTGGCGATGATGTTGATGTTGCCGCTAAATGTCCAAAATGCGAAACTACTACTGATGTAACCGTAAGTGTTGCACAAAGTTTGCAGTCAATGGAAGAGTTAGACGATGTGTACGAAGTTGTACTTGCAAACGGACTTGTTATTTCAGGTATGCCGTTTAGTTATAAGAACACTATTAAGGCAGGTGTTGCTAGTTTCCAAAGTACAAGAAGTATGCAAAGTATTTCTGCATTAGACGACGACATGGAAAGGCTAAAAGCATTTAATACTAGTTTTGTTAAACTAGCAGACTTAAACTTCGAGTTATTAATTGATGCTATTTATAGTATTAGTTTCCAAGACGAGAAAGGTGAAGATGCTGTTATTAAAGACAAGGCAGTTATTAGGGAGTTTTTAGAAAATACTGATAACAACGTTGGAAAGGAAATTGAAGCATTCATTAATAGTATTAATGCTAAGGGTGTTGATAACGAGGTGCAAGTTGAATGTAGTAATGAAGAATGTGATAACACATTCAATTCTACTATTAACTTTGATCCTGTAAATTTTTTCACGGGTTCCTAGGGTCAGCCGAGCCTGAAGAAATTTCAGCCTACTTAGGTAAACTCGAGAAAGAAGGTCAAGCAATTTCTAAACAAGTAGCCGAGCTGGCTATTTTTAGTGAGGGTGCCGTTTCATATACTGAAGGTTGGCACCTAAGTCCAACTGAGCGTGAAGACCTTATAAAGACCTTAAACCGCTACAACAAAATGAAGAATGGCGATAAGAGTCAAGACTGGATGGATTAAAACTGTAAGTTAAATCCTATTTCAAATGTTTCGCCGTCAACTGAACTAGTAGTTGCTTTGGCATAGAACATTTTATATGTGTGCATTACAGTAGTTCTAAATGCAACATCATCGTTACTAAATTCAGATACTAAACCACCGTCCCACACAATGCTTGTATTACTCAAGCTCTGATGCATACTAGTACCCAATGTTAAGTATGTATTTCCGTACACTGATGTGTGCATACCTGTTACATCTACATATAATTCTGCATCGTTTAAAGTAAAGTCTTCCACAGTGATGTTGTACTGACTGCTTTCTTCTGTAAAGCCTTGTACTGACGTCTTATACATTGCTAGGCCCGTTGTAACATGTAGGTTAGCTAGTATAGGAGTAGTATATTCCGCGAATGCATTTAGTGTGGAAATATCCAATTCAGCAGTACCGTTGCCATACCATTTGCCGTTACTGTTAGTACCTATCTTGTCTGTCATGTAACCTAAACCGTAATGGAATTGTCCTGTTTGCTTGTCTAAGTATACCAATGCTCCGTTAGATGTGTTACCCACTGTAACACCTATGTTATCAAAATTGTGTGAGTATCCTTGGATACTTGTAACGCCATTTCTCGCAAAGAAAACATTGTCGCTAAGTGTTGCATTTTTAATATTGTGAAACAATGTTTTATTGTCAGCAATAGTTTGTGCATACTGTAATGGCTTGTTAAGTAGCTCTGCTCTCATCTCTTCTAACTGCGAGGGCGGGTCTAAACTAATAAAGAAACTGGTAATTGTTTGTGTGTCTGACGGTGATATGATATTCGCTCCAATAAAGTCGTAGTCATATTTGCCGTCTACTTCGACAGGAAATAGCATGTTAAATATAGCATTATTATCCGGGACTGCAAACTGGCTTGTTTCTGTATATGTTCCATCGCCGTTGTTAATCATAGCATACGCACGATCCTGTGACGTAACTAAAATATCATCAACACCGTCATGATTGAAGTCTAGTATATAGATGTAACTTACACCGTTGTTAATTCCGTCTATTAACTCTTCTGCTCTAAATGCCGCATGGTCAAATGTCCTGTCGCCGTTGTTCGTTAAGAACTGTAACACATGCCCTACATAATAATTATCACGGTCTGTGTTTGCTATAACTAAGTCTAGTAAGCCATCTGCATTAATATCAGTTGCCTGCATATCAAATGCAATATTAGTTGCATAATATCCAGGAGGTAATGCGGTGTATTCTGTAGTATAATCTGTTTCAGCGTTGCCCCAATAAATGCCACCTACACTATCTCCGCCTAGGTTAACATAAGCGCCGCCACTCCAACCTAATGCAATGTCACCAAAGCCGTCTCCGTCAAAATCTGCAATAGTAGTTGCTGTTGCAAAATGTGCCGAGTGTCCTACTTTGAAACTGGTATTAGTGAAGTTGCCGTTGCCGTCATTTAACATAAAAAACTTGTACATATTATTTTGCGAACTAACAGGTGTTGTGTTGGGCATGAATATGTCGTTGAACCCGTCACCGTTTAAATCACCTACAGCATGGTCATGTACAAATATGCCAACATCGACACCGTCAGCATTTAAGTTTTCAAGCATAAAGTCAGGCAAGTTATTACGTGATTCTACAAACTTCCCGTTCTCAGTTAACCACAACAATCCTGTATCAAATAAGTCTTTGTTGCCGTCACCGTTTAAATCATATTGCTGTATGGCACCAGTATTCTCAGCTTTTACTGGAGCATCTTCGTTATTAAACCACCCCATGTTTGTTAGTAATGATCCTTCACCGAACACTAAGGGGCATACTCCGTCATCGAAAACACTACAGTCTAGTGCAAAATGTCCTTCACCGTCATTAACAAATTGCAATGCTCGTGTGCCAGGTATAGTGTTGAAGTCTCCAAATGTTCTCATCCAAACAATAAAATCATTATGACCGTCTTGGTTGATATCATTTTCTATAACATAACTTGCATTTGTCATCCAAGCACCGGCTCCCGAGTGCTCCTCGGAATCTGGATTGTTTGGGTTTTTACCACGATGGTCTCCGTCGATAGTAACTTGCAAAAATGCAAAGTCTTCTACGGTGTATTTGCCATTAACCCAAGCAGTATCGTTGTAATCACCTACACTGTATGTTACTCTGTTGTAACCTAACGCACTAGTTGTAGTTTCATAGTTGTCTTGAAATGTTTCAAACTGGATTCGCTTGTCAGGGTCAGTAGTAACTGTGGTTGTTGGCGGTGTAATAATTGTTTGCACTGGTGCGGTAGTTGAGCCGCCTCCACTAGCACATGCAGTCATCAGCGATGCTGTTGCAATTGCAGTAAAAAGTTTAGTATGTTTATTTGACATGTTTACAATTTCCCCTATATGTATACCCAGGACAACTACATTTGCCGTCCTGTATTGTGTAAGTTTTACCGTTACTGCCCTGAACAACAATAACATCATCTGCTAATTGCTCTTCTACTTCGTCTAACTTAACAAACTTACGTCTGCTTTTGCTAAACTGCTTTAACGGATTCTTAAATGTTTTAAGTTCAGCTGTTTCAGATTTCTTGTATGCAACTAATTGCCCAGCACCATTAACGTGGTAAATCCCATTGTTAACTGAGTACTTGCCCCAGTCAGTTACTTCTTTTAATATCTCTATCATAGTGTTATCCTTTTTGCTAAACTAAGTGTATATTATACTAGGAAACTGCGTCTATGTCAAGTTTATTACCAGTTTTTCTGGTAACTTTTACTAAAAAATTGGTAATAGCCAGTCTATGTGCATATAAATACAGTTAATATACACAGAACCGCAAAAGAAGAGGATTGAAAGAAGATTTGAGAAGGGGAAAGGCTAGGCCTCCATCAACAGTAATAAGTCCGTGTATCAAAGTTTGTACTTTTGATGAGAGCGGAGAGTATTGTATCGGTTGTTTTAGAACTGCTACTGAGATGCGAGACTGGTATATAATGACCGACGATGAGAAGAATAAAGTATTAGAGAGAATAGCGAATGAGTAAGTTTAGTACCGTATACGATTTTAATTTAGACATACCTGCAATACTAGATTTGGAGCATGAGATAGCGAACACAACTCCGGATAGTCCATACTACATGCACACAGATAGGTATGAAGATGCTCCAGTAAAACAAGACATACTAATGTTGTCAGACTTATCTTGTTTAGAAAGAGTTAAAGAACTGTTAAGTCCTATAGAAGTATTAGCAGAACATAGTATTGGATTTGAAACTGTTCCTGCAAACGTACATTTGAAAAACCATGAAGACTTCCTATTAGGTTGGGCAACTAATCCATTTGTTCGAAAATGTAATGTGTTATTCAATCTAGAAGATCATCCTATCTACATAACACATGGAAAAGAAGATGAATCAAAATATATTATGCCAGGTCAAGTAATGGCATTAAATGTGCAATTGTCACATGGATGTGATCATAGAGATATTAATGTAAGTTCTAAAATGTTTTCAATTAATTTGCGAAAGAACTATTTTGATACTGTATCATATTTAAATACTATACTACTTTAAAATCTTAGTTAAAAGCTTCGTGTCCTTCGAAAAACATCTGTATCATTACATACACTGCTACATTAACAAAGATAAGAATTCCATACATTATGTACCCTTGCATAATCATCTTCTAAAAAGTGTTTCTGCTCTACAAACATCCGCACTCCTGCAAGTTCTAATATTGTTCTCCCATATCACCGGGTGAGGCATCCAATCAAACTCATGCGGTCCATTGTAGCCTGCACTAGAACATCCTGTTATAATAATAATACTACTTACTAGCAATATTAAATTTTTCATCTCGTTCCTCTTTTAGTTTATTGTATCCTTCATCATCTAGATGTGTAATGGCCAACCAAGCATGTGTCATTTCATCGCCTGTTCTACTGCCACCCATTACCCACATATCAGGATCTGGATTGTTTGGATTGTTAGCCGTATTGTCATACCATTGCTTCAGAACAATAACTGCTCCTGCTGGCAAGAGTGGTGCTACATCTGGAGCATACAAATGACTGTGATGCCATGTTGCACTCCAATTACTCACTTGACTAATTTGTTCTGTGCGTCCTGACTCGGGATAGAATATCTCTAGGCTAGCGGCATTCATTCTTAAATGTCCGTGTGGCTGAAAACTATCTAGTCTAACAGGATGGTCAAAACTGTGGAAGCCTTGTGTCATGTAATAGCCGTTGGGTGGAATAGTTATATCGTCCTGGTCGCCTAGGCGATACAAACTCAAATCTTGTTTGTATTTCAATTCTTGGCTTTCCTCTTCGCTGTATAACCACAGCCCAATCTCTACCACGTTGTTTTTGATAACTGATCCTGGTGCCATTGCTCCAAGTCCACCTGGGAACATATGAATATCCCATGCCACTTCTGCGTTGGCTGGTATAGTTCTGCATACTCCTGCAGGAACTATCTCTCCCC
>Ga0209091_10000073_pt1 | contig 92721 bp, 89 predicted proteins | sample ArcticOcean_MG_C_6_FD_187438 | JGI IMG/M metagenome (GOLD analysis project Ga0209091, IMG submission 187438) | Marine microbial communities from western Arctic Ocean - ArcticOcean_MG_CB8_128 (SPAdes) (version 2) | ecosystem: Environmental > Aquatic > Marine > Oceanic | place: Arctic Ocean...
AGGCTTTTTTTGGGATCGCTGAGGCTCTTTTTGGGATCGCTGAGGCTCTTTTTTGGGATCGCTGAGGCTCTTTTTGGGAACGCTGAGGCTCTTTCGGTTGCTTGGTTTGGGGGCAGGCGTCAGGTCCTTAGCTGAATTCAATGTAGCCTCTATTTTATTCATTAGGTTGAATGCTTTATGAACCATCTCGCGCTCGGTGATCCTGGCTGTTTTGACTGCCTTGAGACGGTTGCTAACAATCGACAGGCCATTGTGTGGATCATCTCAGCGACGCCAGTTTTTGATTCAGATCGTTTTCTGAGTGAAGCAGTGCTGCCCGCCTCGTACGTGATGCGCCCATGAATCGAGTCGCGCTCACCCTCGCTAGTTTTCTGGCGTACTTTGCTTTGTCAGGGATGCTTGCGCCGATCGGAATACTGGTTGCGCCAAGCGCCGTGGCATTGGGTGTCTCAGCCGGAGAAATGGTCAGAACCCTTGGTTTTTTTTCCTCGGGGACCTTGCTTGGGTCGATCGCAGCGGTGCTCTTGCTGCCCAATGTTAAGTTGAAGGCTTTGACCTTGAGCGTTTACGCCGCGGCTTGTTGCGCGCTGCTGTTACTTTTGTTTCTGCCCGCCAACTTGCACGTGATCGGCTCCTTGCTGGCCGTCCTCGGCTTCTGTTTGGGTATCGGGCTTGCTCAGGCGGCGCTGGTGATTTCTCGGATTTACAGCGATACCTACCGCGCATCGATGCTGGTTGCGACGGATGGTAGTTTCAGTCTGGCCGGCTTCGTTACGGCCTCAGCGGCCGTGTTTTTACTCTCGCAAGGGGCGCCATGGGAGAGTATCTATGGTTTGATTCTTGTGGTTGTGACAGCAATATTTTTGGCGGCCTTTTGGCTCGACTTCCCTGAAAATTCAGATGGGAAAGGCACTGCGCCCGCTGGGCTAAGCTTTAGGTCATGGCCAAAGACAGTCTGGTTTCTGGCGGCTGCGTTATTCTGTTATACCTTTGGCCAGAGCAGCTTTTTGATTTGGCTGCCATCCTTTGCACAGGCAGATATCGGACTTTCTGCCGCAGAGAGCGGGAACCTGGTTGGGCAGTATTGGCTTGGTATGTTTATTGGGCAAATCCTGACAGTCGTTATTGTTGCGAAGTTGGGCGCGGTATTGATGTCGGTTGTCGGCGCTTTGGGCTGTTTTATAGTTGCGGTACTCTTGTTCACACACCCGCCAAATTTGGTTGGCCCGTCGACGCTTGCGCTGATCTGGGGAATCTGTAATTTTGGTTTGCTGAAGTGTGTGATCTCGCAAGCAACGCTGGTTTTCAAAGAGATCCCGGCGGGGTTGATTCCGAGCCTTCTGCTGGCGGCGTCGCTTGGCACGGCTTGCAGTCCGCTGGTGAGTAGTTGGGTGGTTGAGGCGCTGGGTCTCGGTGCTGGTTTGATAACGGGTTTAATCAGTTTGGCTTTGGTGTTGCTGTTGGTCGTCGCATCAGCCATTGGATCGAGCGCCAAAAATAATGTTAGGACACAAAAATGAATCAAACGGTTGTCATTTTCGATACGGATCCAGGGATTGATGATGCGATGGCATTACTACTGTTGCACGCGCTGCCGTCGATCGAGATTCGCGCGATATCAACCGTTTTCGGTAATGCCTCGATTGCAGCGTGCACGCGCAATGCCTTATATATTTGCGAGCGTTTTAACTTGCCCTACCCCGTATACCAAGGTGCCGGCGTAACCTTCACGGGTCAGGCTGAGACAGACTACCCGGATTTTGTCCATGGTTTGGATGGCTTGGGCGATGTTGGGTTCCCAGCGCCAAGCCGACATGCCGAGTCGCAGACTTCTGTGGACTATATGATTGAAACCCTTCGCGCCACGGACGAGCCGATCGAGCTGTTGGCCGTTGGTAGGATGACGAACCTCGCCGAAGCGTTAAGGCAAGCGCCGGATATTGCGCCGCTGATTCAAAGGATTGTGATGATGGGGGGGGCCGTGGCGGTGCCGGGTAATGTGACCCAGTGGGCGGAAGCCAACATTTACGGTGATCCAGAAGCCGCGGCATTTGTATTTGACTCCGGCGTACCGGTCCTGATGGTGGGTTTGGATGCGACCCTTGAGCATCGGATGAAAAAAACGTCACTAATGGCTTTGCGGCATGAACTCGGTGATGCGGGCGAATTTTTGTGGCAAATCAAACAGTGTTACCTCAAATTTTATGCCGATAAGGGCATCTTTGATGGTTTCCCCATTCACGATTCAACCGCGGCGCTCGCGGTGGTTCATCCAGACTGTTTTGAAATGCGCCGCGGTAACCTTGTTTGCGAGACCCAAGGTGAGCAGCGAGGCAGAACGGTGTTTACAGAGTCCGAAGAAGGTGTTCATGAGGTTGCGATGGCGGCAGATTCAGCTCAGCTGACAACCATCTTCGAGACCGCTATGCACGCGAAGTACGGCGCTGGCTCGCTGTGAGCATCCCTCCAGTTTGTCTGAGCCACTGAAAAGGGTCAATTTCGCTGAAGTTAGACGCCTTAGCAGGCCCTTCCCGTAGGGTTTCGGTCTGAGCGACCCCGGACTGAACGCGGTAGGCAAGCCAATGCTTTGAAGCATTACTTCAAGCAGCCATCGGCTGCGCCTTATAAGGAAGGTTCTGAATATTAGATTGGCGTGCGGTCTTGACTGCCGCAATCACGATTTTTTGCCTTGTTTGTTTGTCGCGCAGGTAGGGGGTTGAGGCAATGCAGGCAAGGCGAGAAATATGGATAAAGTCTGGAATTTATCTGAAAAATTGGGGAGAATACGCGCCCGAGTAAAAAAGCGTCTTTGGATTAGGCGTAATGGTTCGGGTCGGGTCTCTTCTACGACGGTAAAACGAGTAGAAGGCAAAGGCCCGCTGCGGTACAGATACGGGGTTACGGTGTTGTTCCGTTAAGAACAATCCGTGAATGAATTAAATGTGGAGATATTCTATGAAAATAGATTTTAATATGATGGACAAGTCCCGAATATTGGGTAGCTTGAGTGCTTTTGCACTGATCCTGACACCCGCTCTACCCCTCAGCGCCTTCGGCGCGGATGAGGTTGAAGAAGTGGTTGTTATTGGAACGCGGCGTGAAGCACGTTCTATTGGCGATTCACCAGCACCGGTTGATATTATTTCCGGTTCTGATTTCGTCAACCAGGGTTCAGGCGATCTGCAAGATATGATCAGAACGTTGGTGCCTTCCTTTAACGTAAACACGCAGCCGATTAGTGACGCCGCGACGTTGGTGAGACCGGCTAACCTTCGAGGCCTGCCGCCAGATGATATGTTGGTATTAACCAATGGTAAGCGTCGACACAGAGGGGCGGTTATCTCCTTCCTCGGTGGTGGGGTTGCCGATGGTGCGCAAGGCGCAGATATTTCTGCAATGCCAGCCATTGCACTGAAAAAAGTTGAAGTGCTTCGTGATGGTGCCGCGGCTCAGTATGGCTCGGATGCGATTGCGGGCATTATGAACTTTGTTTACCGTGACGATGCTGAAGGTGGCGAGATTCAGGTCCGCACCGGTGAGTACTCTGAAGGCGATGGCGGCATGTGGCGCATTGCTGCCAACGTCGGTATGCCATTCACAGCAGACGGTTTTGCAAACTTTTCGGTTGAATTAGCCGATTCAGATGCGACCTCACGAAGTGTTCAGCGAGCGGATGCTCAGGCACTTTATAGTGGTGGCAACAGCGCGATTTGGAATTATCCAAACCCTGCTCAAGTCTGGGGTTCGCCTGCTGTAAGCGATGATGTGAAGTTTGTCGCGAACATTGGCTTAGACCTTGATGCATCGAAGAAGTTTTACTTGTTCGGTAACTACGGTGAGCGAAAAGTGTTGGGCGGTTTCTACTACAGAAATCCAACCAATCGCGGTGGGATCTTCTCAGCCGATGGCGGTACAACTCGACTGGTTGGCGATGTGGCCGAAGCGGCTGGCGCGGCGCGGACTTGTCCGGTTGTCGCAGTGCCTGCAACCGGCGCTGGTTCAGCGAGCGATGCGGATTTGACGGCAATTAAAGCCAATCCAAATTGTTTCGTTTTCAACGAAATGTTCCCCGGCGGGTTTACCCCGAGCTTTGGTGGTTCCGTTTCTGATTGGGCAATCGCCACTGGCATCAGCGGTAGTACTGATAGCGGTTTGATGTATGACTTCAGCGTGAGTGTTGGTGAGAACCGTGCTGATTACTACATTGAAAATACATTGAACGGTTCGTTAGGGCCCGATTCGCCCACCGCGTTCAATCCAGGCAGCTATGTGCAGCTTGAAAAGACCGTGAACGCCGACTTCAGCAAGGGTTTGCCTGTTGATAGTTTCGCATCCGACCTGAACGTCGCTTGGGGTGTTGAGTATCGTGAAGAGCAATTCACAGTGGTTTCAGGTGATGAAGCGAGCTGGGAAATTGGTCCTTACTTTACCCAGGGCTTTGGCATTGGGTCTAACGGCTTTGGTGGCTTCTCGCCCCAGATGGCTGGGGTATGGGATCGAGGCAACTATGCGGTTTATGTCGATTTAGAGGCAGATATCACTGAGCAATTCCTTTTGGGATTTGCGACGCGGTATGAAGACTTCGATACGTTTGGCTCAACCAATAACAGTAAAATTTCAGCACGACTGAAAATTACGGATGATGTCTCGATTCGCGCAACTGCGAGTACAGGTTTCAGGGCGCCGACACCGGGTCAAGCCAACATCGCTAACATCTCAACCGTATCGGGCACTGACGGCGTCTTGTTTCAGCGCGGAACTTTGTCGCCTACGAACCCCGTTTCGGTTTATTACGGCGGTAAAGAGTTGACGCCAGAAGAGTCTCAAAGTGTCAGTTTTGGTTTGGTTTGGGATGTTACAGACGCGTTGTCGGTAACGCTTGATGCCTACCAGATTGAACTCACGGATCGAATCACCCAGGGTGATGAACAGACTGTGACGCCCACTGACATTGCCGTATTGACTGGGCTGGGTATTCCTGGCGCGGGCGATTTGACCACCTTCAAGTTCTATGTGAACGATTTTGATACCACGACGAGCGGTTTCGACTTGGTTGCAACGTATGGTGCCGAGATGTTTAACGGCAACACGGAATTCACGTTTGTCTTCAGCGATGTTGAAAATGAAGTGGATCGAACTAAGAACGGTTTGGTGGGTGGTACCTTCATCCAGCGGTTGGAAGAATCTTTGCCTAAGCAGCGTTGGAACTTATCTGCTGTTCACCTCAATGGTGATTGGAGAGTGCTTGCGCGAATTAACTCAATCGATGGTTTCTGGACCGAGAGCAGCGGCATGATCGACGGTATGGCGACGGTTGATCTTGAGTTGGCTCGAGACTTCGGGATGTACAATGTGACGTTGGGCGCGCAAAACGCATTCGATGAATATCCTGATGAGGAAGTACAAGGTCTGAAGGACGCCATTGGTATGGTGTATCCGGAAGCGGCACCTTTAGGCTTCAATGGCGCGTTCTACTACGTCAAATTAGGGGTTAACTTTTAATTTCCTTTAGGAAAATAAAAGATCTAGAAGGGGCACTCAGTGCCCCTTTTTTTTGGCTCGATTTCGCCGTCACGAAAGGAATGCATCGCGGTTGATCCCGCAGCCGAAAGCGTCTGTGGCGGGCGCCTGCAGGCAAGGGTGGTCGCTCTGCATTGAAGTTGCCGGTGGCGCTCATTGCGGCTCGGATGACCCGACGACCTGAGGCCTGGTCTGGGGAACGGGACAACTAGAGTGACCGAGACGCTCCGAAATCCGAGACCTGCTCCCGCGTGATAAGGTAGGTGCCGAATTAGAAATTAATATTGAACAGGATGATTCATGACGGCAATCGTTAAAAAAGCTTGGATAGTCTGTCAGTGTTTCGGGCTCAGTTGCGGGTTATTGGCATCAGTGCAGGCGGATGACCATCAGGCGCCTATCAAAATCAAAGCGGTGGTGGTCACGATGTTTGAACACGGTGAGTTGGAGGGCGACCGACCGGGCGAGTTTCAGTTTTGGGTTGAGCGGTTTCCGCTTGATCAGCAGCTCCCCTTTAAGATGGGTCAGCATCCGCTCAGGTTGAGTGCCGCCGGGGTTCTAGGAATTTGTACTGGCGGGGGTGTCACCAATGCCACCGCCTCGATCATGGCATTGGGTTTGGATCCAAGGTTTGATTTGAGCGCCGCCTATTGGGTGATTGCGGGCATTGCTGGGGGTGATCCCAAAGATTTGACCATTGGTTCAGGCGCCTGGGCGCGTTACGTCATCGATGGTGATCTCGCTTTTGAAATCGACGCGCGAGAAATTCCAGCTGATTGGCCGTACGGCATGATTCCGCTGGGCGCGCACGCGCCGGCCGCGCCTGGGGATGATGTGACCCAGGGCTGGACGGTCGATACCTCAAGCTTTACGCTCAATGCTGGGTTGGCAGATTGGGCCGTTGCCACTTCTAAGAACGTTTCATTACCAACGTATCCAGCCTCCCGTAAATTTTCAAAACAATTTAAAGGCTTTGAAGGCGCGCTTTCTGAGCCGGACGTGATGTTGGGCGAGACCTTGTCATCCAGTACCTATTGGCATGGTGAGCGGTTTAGCCAATGGGCAAATGATTGGGTGCAAGTGTACTCAACACCCAAGATGAATTTCATGACGAGTAATATGGAAGACAGTGGTACTTTAACGGCCTTGTATCGACTGGCCCGAATTGGGCGGGTCGATGCAGACCGGGTCATGGTCTTGCGCACGGTTAGTAATTACACCCAGCAGCCTCCGGGAGAATCCGCGGTGTGGAGCGCGACCGCTGATTATCCCGATGCAGGGTTGCCGGCGCTGGAATCGGCCTATCGTTATGGCGCAGCCGTTGTGCACGCGTTGATAGAGAATTGGTCCGTCTACGAAAGCACGTTGCCACAGCTCGAGTCTAAAGCCGGGCCATGAGATTTTTGGCGGCGTGATGATGGTTGAATTTTAACGCGTCCACATCGATGCCCGTCAGGGCGCCGTCCCGGACACGCCATTTGCCCTGAACCAAGACGTGTTCTGCTCGGTCAGCGCCAGACAGTAGCAGGCTCGCCAAAGGGTCATGGTGGCCAGAGTGCTGGATACCGTCGACTTTGAAGAAGGCTAAGTCCGCCTGGCTGCCGAGCTTGATTTGTCCTAGCTCGGGCCGGTTAATGGCGCGGGCGCCGCTGCTGGTTGCCCAATCCAGCGCTTGATTAACCGATACTCGATCGCTGCCGTAATGCAACCGTTGCAGTAGTAGCGCCTGCCGCGTCTCGAGGATCAGGTTGGAATGATCGTTCGAGGCAGAGCCATCGACACCTAAACCGATTTCAACTCCGGCGGCCATCAAGTCCAAGGTCTTACAAATACCAGATCCCAAAATCATATTGGAGCTCGGGCAATGGGTAATGCTCGTGCCGCTGGCCCCTAATCGGCGCATCTCTGCATCGTTGAAATGAATGCCATGGGCAAGCCACGTTTGTGGGCCGAGCCAACCCAGTTCTTCTAAATAGTCCAGCGGCCTTTGCTGGTATAGGCTTTGGCAGAACGCATTTTCGTCAAAGGTTTCTGCTAGATGGGTATGCAAGCCAGCCCCGTAGGCCGCGGCCAGTTCAGCGGTTTCTTGCATGAGGGTTTTGCTGACCGAAAAGGGTGAGCAAGGTGCTAGGGCGATCTGGATCATGGCGCCGGGCCCGGCGTTGTGATGCGTCTCAAGCATTTTTTGGCTGTGCGCTAAAATCTCGACTTCGCTTTGCGTTACGCGATCCGGCGGCAGCCCGCCATTGGATTGACCCAGGCTCATGGAGCCTCGGCACAAGATGCTGCGGAGTCCAAGGGTTGTGATGGCCTCAATTTGGATCTCGGTTGCGTTTGGTAGTTCGTGCGAAAATACGTAGTGATGATCGACCGCGGTGGTGCAGCCGGACAACAGGAGTTCGGCTGCGGCCAATTGAGTACTCAAAAAAATATCATCCGGGGTTAGGTTCGCCCAAATTGGGTAGAGCGCTTTCAGCCAAGGAAATAATCCTTGATTGCCGGCGGCAGGCACGGCTCGCGTTAGGGTTTGATAAAAGTGATGGTGGCCATTGATGAGCCCTGGCAGCACCACGAGTGCTGAGGCATCAAAGCATTCATCAAAGTGCTCTGGGGGCTGATCAAGGATTGCCGTGATGATGCCATTTTCGATGAGGAGTCCCGCGCGAGCGTCATGCCCGGGTGCAAAGATTGCGAGCGGTTGCTTGATCCAGAGCTTCATGACGGCGTAACTCGCGGCGCAAGGCCGCAGCCCCGCAAGATGAAGGTCACCAGAAAATCGGCGGTTTCTGTTAACACTTGATCATCAAATTCTGCACGGTTGAGTAAGGATAAGGCCTGAACCTGAAAATCCGCATAATGCTGGGTTGCCGACCAAATTAGAAAAATCAGTCGTTCCGGGTCCACGTCGAGTATCTTCCCCGCCGCCATCCATTGATTGATCACCAAGGCTCGGTCCTGGACCCAGGATCGCATGCTCGAATTCAGGTATTGTTTTAAGTTGGGCGCGCCTTGGATCATTTCATTGGCAAATAGTCTTGACGCTGCTGGGTCTTGCTGCGCTTGTTTGAGTTTCTGCCGGATAAAGGCTTCTAAGGCATCAGCTGGGTCTGATTCTTGGCTGACCTGATCGAAAGCCAGGTTCCATGATTCGATAATGCGTTCTAGAACGGCTAAGTAAAGCTGTTGCTTTGATTTAAAATGATAGTGGATGTTGGGCTTGGGTAGTGCTGCGCGATCGGCGACCCGTTGCATGCGGGCGCCTTCAAAGCCGTATTGCGCGAATTCGGCCTTTGCGGCGATCAGAATATGTTCCTTGATCGAACCCGTGAAGGTCGCAGTTGAAGGTTCGGGGAAAGCTTGGTTGACCATATGGATAATTCTAGACGCTCAATTTACATTCATAAAGTATTATTTTTGTTGATCTTTATGGAAATAGCACTAAAATCTGGAAAAGTCTGACCGTATGGTCAGCAACAGCTAAAGGGTTGTCAGAACAGGTGCTTGTGCATCAAACGCTCAACAAAAACAGTGATCACTAAGATTAATGACTGGAATCAAGAACCCCATTCAATTTTGGTTAAACGGCGCGTTGCAGACCCACGCTGGGGCTGCGGACGAAACGCTGCTGAGTTACCTCCGGCAGAGTGGCCGAGTGGGCACCAAAGAAGGCTGCGCCTCTGGCGACTGCGGGGCGTGTACTGTCTTGATTCAAGCGGGTGAACGTGACGCCCACAAAGCAATGAATGCGTGTATTTTACCGGTGCAGCAATTGGGCGGACAGGCGGTCGTGACCATTGAAGGGCTCCCCGTCGACAATGTTTTACACCCAGCCCAGGCAGCGATGATGACGACGCACGGCGCCCAGTGCGGCTTTTGTACACCAGGATTTGTGATGGCGCTTGCAGGATGGTTGGATGAGCGAGCCTTCGACCCGGATCGTGAAGCGAGTGCTCCGCTCAAACTCGATGATGGGGTTGTTCCTTCGGTTAGTCTTCGGGCTTGCCGGGAAGCGATTTCCGGTAACCTTTGTCGGTGCACGGGTTATCGTCCAATCTTGCAGGCCGCAAAAAGTCTGGCGAGGGCGCCGCCAACCGCCTTATTTAAAACCCATCAAAGAAGCCCTAGCGAGCCCCTCAGTGATGACGCCGCAGACCCAGGGGGCTATACCAGTGGCTTTCGGGAACCGCAGTCGCTGAGTGAGTTAAAGACGCTACTTCGGCAGCAGCCGACCGCAACGTTGATCGCAGGCGGCACGGACTTGATGCTCGAGGTCACTCAGAAACAGGGCCGCTTCGATCGATTAATTAGTCTGGCGCGGGTGCCAGCCTTACAAAGGCTAGAGCTGAGTGCAGACACCGCAATCATTGGCAGTGCGGTCACTTATCAGGACCTTCAAGCGGCAACCGCATTGAGCTGGCCCGCGCTGCATGACTTTCTATTTCGGTTGGGATCGCCGCAGATTCGAAATCGCGGCACGATCGGCGGCAATCTCGGGACCGCCTCACCGATTGGTGACTTGCTGCCGATCTTGCTCGCAATGGATGCGACGATTGTGGTGGGCCATTTCGATGAACCGGACCGGCCCGTTGCCATTTCTGAATTTTTGCAAGGTTATCGCAAGACGCAGCTGAACCCGGGCAACTTTATTCGAGAAATCCATGTGGAAGGGCTCCAGGACTTTTTACGCTATTACAAAATATCGAAGCGCCAAGAAGATGATATTGCCTCGGTTTCAGTTGCCGTTCGGCTCGGCCTGAAGGCGTCCGGCGTTACGCTTGCGCGGATTGCTTTTGGCGGCGTCGCCGAACAAGCCCTTCGGCTGCCGGCGTTAGAGCAGGCTTTGCAAGGGCAGATCATCACCGATTCGCTCATGGCAGACTTGCATGAGCAAGTCCGCGCATCCTTAAATCCGATCAGTGATGTCCGCGCTAGCCGTGATTATCGTCGCGAGATGGCGGCAAATCTCATCGTTCGAGCGCTCAAGGAAGCCCTTGGGACGCCCATGCCACAAATTTATGGGTTAGACGATTATGCGTAAGTTGGCGGTGACAGCAACGGCTGGCGCGATAGGCAATCGTATTGGCCAAGCGCTCATGCATGAGTCGAGTGAAAAGCATGTGCGCGGTGCGGCGGCCTATGTTGACGATGTGCCCGTGCCCCAGGCAACCCTGTTTGTCGCGACGGGCTGGGCGCCCGTTGCAGCGGCCCGAGGGCTTCGCCTGGATCTAGATCAGGTCAGACAATCTGAAGGGGTCGTTGATGTGTGTACTCAAGCCGATGTGCCTGGGAGCAATGATGTGTCGCCCGTGCATGAGGGGGATCTATTGTTCGCGGCGGATCAAATTTCTTTTCATGGCCAAGTGCTTTTTGCCGTTGCGGCCACAAGCCAACATCTAGCAGAAGTCGCGGTTAAAAAAGCGACGTTTACGTATGAGGCGCAACCCGTTCAGTTGACCGCTGCGGGCGCCCGAGCCGCCGAGGATTTTGTGCTCCCCACTCGGGCCTTCCGAATGGGCGAACCAGAAGCCGCCATGGCGCAGGCCTTGATGCAAATTGAAGGGTCGCTGCATATCCGTGGGCAGGAGCACTTCTATCTCGAAGGGCAAATCGCCTTAGTCAGCCCAACGGAAGACGATGGGGTTGCCGTTTTGATCTCCTCTCAGCATCCCAGCGAAGTGCAGAAGCTGGTCGCCAGCACGCTCGGCATCCCCTTGAATCGGGTGACGGTCACGGTTCGCCGGATGGGCGGCGCTTTCGGTGGCAAAGAAACCCAAGCCGCACCATTGGCCTGTATTGCGGCTTTGTTTGCGCGACGAACCGGGCGAGTGATCAAATATCGTATGCCTAGGCAACAGGACATGATGCAAACCGGAAAGCGCCATGATTTTGAGAATGAGTATCGTTTGGGCTTTGATGATCAGGGCCTGATTCAGGCAGCGGAACTCACCTTGGCCGCGCGCTGCGGCTACTCGGCAGACCTCTCTGACAGCATTGTCGATCGCGCGATGTTTCATGCGGACAACGCTTACTGCCTGCAGCAGGCTCAGATCACGGGGTATCGGTGCAGAACCAACACGGTGTCGAATACCGCTTTCCGCGGCTTTGGTGGGCCTCAGGGTATGCTCACCATCGAAGCCGCGATGGATCATATGGCCAGCGTTTTGAAGCTCGACCCGGTGGATGTGCGATTGCGTAACCTGTATCGGCCAGGCAATGATGAAACGCCTTATGGTCAAAAGGTGACCGACTTCCGATTGGCGAGAATGATGGATCAATTGATTGAGCAATCGAATTATCGGGAACGTCGACAGGCGATTGCACAGTTCAACGACAGTCAATCTTATTTGCGTCGAGGCCTTGCGCTCACGCCCGTAAAGTTTGGCATCTCCTTTACGGCGACCCATCTCAACCAAGCCGGCGCCCTGATTCACGTTTACTCAGATGGCAGTGTGCACCTCAATCATGGTGGCACCGAAATGGGCCAGGGCTTGCTGACAAAAGTGCAGCAGGTCGTGGCGTCCGCCTTGGGTGTGAGCACGGCGCTGGTTCAAGTCAGCGCAACCGCGACCGACAAGGTGCCCAATACGTCGCCTACTGCGGCCTCCTCTGGCACAGATCTGAATGCCATGGCGGCGCTCGATGCCGCCAATCAAATCAAAACCCGATTGGTTGAATTTCTCGCGCAAAGGGATGTTTCGGGCCCCGTCGAATTCTCTGAGGGTCGGGTTAGTAATGGCGAAACCGCCTGGGATTGGGCCGACTTAATTCAAGCCGCCTATCTAAACCGAGTGTCGTTATCGGCGACGGGCTTTTACAAAACACCCGATATTCATTTCGACCGCGAAACGGGTAAGGGTCAGCCTTTTTATTATTACGCCTTTGGTGTGGCCTGTAGTGAAGTGGTTGTCGATACCACAACCGGTGAGTATCGACTCAGCCAAGTTGACATCCTTCATGACGTTGGCCGAAGCCTGAATCCCGCGCTTGATCAAGGTCAGATTGAGGGCGGTTTCGTTCAAGGTTTAGGCTGGCTCACCACCGAAGAACTGCTTTGGAATGAGGCTGGACAGCTCATTTCCAACAGCCCGTCAAATTATAAAATACCCACCGCCTTTGATGTCCCGGATCATTTTCGGGTTACGTTGTTCCAAGAAGATAATCCAGAAGCGACGGTGTTTCATAGTAAGGCGGTCGGCGAGCCACCGCTCATGTTGGCGATTTCAGTTTGGTGTGCTCTGCGGGATGCCTGTCGACAGCCATCGGGGCGCTTACCGGATTTGGCGGTACCCGCAACCCCCGAGCAGGTCTATTGGGCAATCTCGGGGCGTGCCGGCACGGCTGATGCAGGTGGCGAGGCATGACCCCTTGGCAAACCGCCATTGCAGCCTGCCATCAAGCAGCAGAAGGCTTTGCCGTGGTAACGTTATTACAAGCCAAAGGGTCAACGCCACGGGATGGCGGTAGTAAAATCGTGGTGACACAAACCGAGACCTTTGACTCCATTGGAGGGGGTGGTTTGGAGCATTTGGTGATCACGCGTGCTCGAGACCTACTCAGTCAGGGCGTTCCGGTGCAGTGCGTTGAACACTTCCCGCTCGCGGGCAAAGCGAATCAATGTTGTGGTGGCAGTGTGTCGGCGTTATTTGAAGCCTTTCCCGCATCAAAACGGTCTTTAGTGGTATTCGGGGCAGGCCACGTTGGCAAGGCCGTAGTTCAAGTCTTGTCAGAATGTGATGCTCGGATTGATTGGGTTGACGCCCGTGCCGAGCAGTTCCCAGAGGTTATCCCGGGCAATGTACAACGCATTGTGCAGGCGCAACCCGAAGACCTTATCGAGGGTCTTCGAGCGGATGTTGTGGTGCTTATTTTGACCCATGACCATGCCCTAGATTACCGACTGCTCAGCAAGTTACTCGATGAGACCGAGGTGGCATCGATCGGCATGATCGGCTCGAAGACCAAAAGTGAGCGGTTTCGAGCGCGCTTGCGGCGCGATGGCATTCCGGTGGCAGAGGATGCGCGCTGGCGTTGTCCGGTTGGCCTGCCGGAAGTTAGCGGTAAATTACCCATGGAAGTTGCGATCAGCATTGCGGCTGAGGTTTTGAGTCGGCCATCGCTGCTTGATGGCGTCGATCCGGTTGGTGTGTCTTGGAAGTCGGTGCAAGCTGTATTGGGGAAACGCTAATGTTGGGCCGTCTTGAACACTTCAATGCGCTCGCTGAGGCAGAGGCCTTGGTCGAACTCCTAGCGGTTTGTGCGTCAAAAGTCTGGGCCCGCACCCTGCTCGATCAACGACCCTTTAACAATCAAGCTGCGTTGCTGGCAGCATCGGCGGCGGCCTGGCAGTTGACCGGTGAGGCAGATTGGCTCGAAGCCTTCGACGGACATCCAAAAATCGGTGATACCCAAGCGCTGCAAGGCGGGCCTCAAACGACGGCAATGCAAGAGCAAGGGCAAGTTAAGGCAGCATTGGCCTCGACCCGGCAAGCCTTAGCGCGCTTGAATCAAGCCTATCTGGCCCAGTTTGGCTTTATTTTTATTATTTGCGCGTCTGGACAGTCGGCCGAGGCGATGCTGACTGTCTTAGAGCAGAGCCTAAGCCAGTCGCGAGCCGATGAATTACAACGGGCGGCGAGCGAGCAATTCAAGATTTTGACGGGCCGGTTAAAGGCTTGGTTTGAGTGAGGTTGTCGCGCCGGGCCCAAGAGCTTTGATGGTTGAACCGATGAGTTTAACCTGACGGCTTATCGACTAAAAAATGTCTGGGAAGCACAGTAAACGCAAGGAAACACAATGACGAAAGCTGCCATTACGACGCATATCCTGGATCTGGAATCGGGGGAGCCGGCCAGCGGCGTACTCGTCACGCTGCAATGCCCGCTGGGGCGAAAGGTTCAGGCCACAACCGATGCCGACGGCCGTATCACCAATTGGCAAGATCCGGTGGAATTGACCAAAGGGCACTATCAAATGAGCTTTAAAGTGGGGCCCTATTTCTTGGCGCGCGGGGTTGAAACCTTCTATGACGAGATTCCAGTTCAGTTCCGCACAGACACAGCGCGCGCGCATTACCATGTGCCGCTGCTGCTGAGCCCCTTTGGCTACTCAACGTACCGGGGAAGTTAAGGCGATGCGCGCGATTCGGAGCCGAGTCCTGCACTGGCCGACTGATCAGTGGCATCAGCCTGAATATTTTGAAGACGGTATCTTGCTGATCGATGCGGGCAAGGTTTTGGATCTCGGCCCTGCGGCGCGATTTATAGCCGCAGGCTTTGATGTTTCGACCTGCGAGCATTATCCCACGCGGTTGGTGTTGCCCGGTTTCATAGATGCCCATCTGCATTTCCCTCAGGTCGATGTGATGGCCAGTTTCGGCGCCCAGTTACTGGACTGGTTGCAGGACTATACCTTTCCCGCCGAAGCGCGTTACAGCGATCTGGTTTTTGCCGAGGCGGCGGCAGAAAGCTTTCTGGATTTGCAGTTGCGTCATGGCACAACCTCTGGATTTGCATTTTGCAGCAGTCACCGAAATTCGGTCGAGGCGCTATTTCAGGCCGCCGAACGCCGGCAACTCCGAATGGTCGCGGGTAAAGTCCTGATGGATCAAAATGCCCCCCAAGCGATTTTGGACACCGCCGAATCAGGCGCCCGGGACAGCGAAGACTTGATTAAAACCTGGCACGGCCGGGGCCGGTTGGGCTATGCCTTAACCCCACGGTTTTCAGGGACCTCATCGAAAGCGCAGCTGGAAAAAACCGGCCAGCTCGCACAGCAGTATCCCACCGTTTGGCTACAGACCCATCTGTCTGAGAACCTTGCGGAAATTGCCTGGATCAAGTCGGTTCACCCGGAATACCGTGACTACCTGCACACCTACGAGGCCCATGGGCTGGTGCCGAAGGGGAGCTTATTCGGGCACTGTATTCACCTGACTGAATCTGAAACCAAGCGATTGGCCGATGCCGGCGGCGTCGCGGTTTTCTGCCCGTCGTCGAACCTTTTTCTCGGTAGCGGGTTAATGCCGTTCGAGGCCTTACAGGCGGCGGGTGTTGAGTTAGCCATCGCCTCTGACATTGGTGGCGGCACGAGTTTGAGCATGCTGAAAACCCTTGCCGATGCTTATAAGGTCTGTCAGTTACGCCATTATGTGCTGCACCCTTTTGAAGCGTTTTACCGGATTACGCGGGGCAATGCGCGCGCCACCGCATTAGACGCATTTATTGGCGATTTTCGGGTTGGCCAGGAAGCAGACTTTGTGATGATCGATCCCGCTTGCGTGCCGTTGGTTGCGCGTCGGGTGAAGGATGCCAAAGATCTTCAAGGGGAATTGTTTATTTATATGACCCTTGGGGATGAACAATTAATTGTTGAAACCAGCATTCTCGGCGAACCCGCCTACCGGGCGAGTAACCCATGATGGCGCCTTACTGGCTTGAGTGGCTTGAATTGCTGCTGCGCTGGCTCCACCTGCTTGTGGGCGTGGCCTGGATTGGTGCATCGTTACATTTTGTCTTGGTCGATCGGAGTCTGATCAGTGACCCCGAGGATGACGCCATTAAAGGTCGGTTCTGGGCGATTCATGGTGGCGGTGTTTATCAGTTCACCAAATATAACCTCGCGCCGCCGCAATGGCCGGCAACGTTGCACTGGTCTAAATGGGAAGCGTACACAACCTGGCTGACCGGGATGGGGTTGCTAACGCTGGTCTACTATCTTCGCAGTGAGGCCTACTTGGTGGGTGCTGGGAAGTGGGTCACCGACCCAGATCAGGCCATTTGGGCGAGCCTTGGTTTGATCGCCAGCAGTCTTGCGATTTTTGAAGGGTTGATCCGCAGTCGCTTGGCTCGGCATACCGTGGTGTTCGCAATCTTGATTGCCGCCCTGATCCTGGCGCTGTGCTGGTTTGCCACCCAGCTTTTATCCAGCAGAGCCGCATTTATCCATGTTGGGGTCATCCTTGGCAGTATCATGGTGGGCAATGTGTTCTTCGGGATCATTCCCGCGCAAAAAGCATTTGTCGCCGCTGTTCAGGCGGGGCGGGACCCGGACCTTACGTTAACGCTGGCCGCAAGGCATCGATCCTTTTTTAATAACTATCTGACCATGCCGGTTTTGTTTTGCATGGTCAGCTTGCATTTTCCGTTGTTGTATCAGCACGCCTTGAATTTCTTGGGTCTCTTCATGGTGATGCTTGCCGGGGCGATTGCGCGGCATTTCTTTAATTTGCGGCATTTGAAAATCATTCATTGGCGCTATCTTGGGTTGGCAGCGGGGCTGATCGTGGTGACGATGCTGCTGCTGCGTCCGGTGGCGCAAGGTGATGCCGCCGCAACCGATGCCGCCAAGACGACGATTGAGCCCGCGCTCACGGTTGATGCCATTGACGGTTTAATGATGACCCATTGTGCTAACTGCCATAGTGCGGCCCCGACCCATCCTGGGTTTGCAACGGCGCCGGGTGGGTTGTACTTCGCAAACCATGAAGACCTGTTCCGCCAGAAAACCCGAGCGGCCGCGGCCATCGGGTCGGGCTATATGCCGCTGGGGAATATGACGAAACTCAGTCGGGTCGAGCGCGCGCAATTGATGCGTTCTTTAATGACGCTTGAGACTACCGATGGGCCCTAAATTGGGCTCGGTTTAATTCGGGAACAGGATATCGGCCATATCCGGTTTGCCCAGACGAATTTCAGCCTCGGTTAGGCCGTTAATTTCATGGGGGAAGACCAGCCACTGGTCTGTTTCATGGACATAGTAGTCTGGGATAACCTCGGTCTGATTCTTTTTCGGCTTAAACCAAGGGCACGCAATCCGTATGGTTTCCGGCAGGTTGCGTCGTGATTTTTCCTTGAGTTCGCGGAGTACCGCGGTAATGCTGCGACCTGAATCAAAGACATCGTCCACAATCAGTAAGTGGTCATCGTGATTGGCGCGATCAATAATGTATTGCAAGCCGTGTACGCGAACGTCCTTGTCTTGCTGGTCAATGCCATAGTAAGAGCTGGTTCGGATCGCGATGTGGTCGCTCTCGAGGCCCTTGTATTCAAGGTATTCTTGGACCGCAATGCCGACCGGTGCGCCGCCTCGCCAAACCCCAACAATAAAATTAGGGCGGAAGCCGCTGGCATAAATTTGTTCGGCTAACAGGAACGAATCCCGCAATAAATCGGCGGCTGAAATAAAATGTTTGTCCATAGGAATCCAAAAAGTTGCGCGATGAAATAGGGCTTAAGATCGATTAGGCCACCGAGTTAAAGACTGATATCTTAGCGGAGTATTATCTGCAAAGAGGGTGACCCGTGTTCCGTATCTTGAAGTATCTAGGCTATCACGAAGCCGCGCAATCACCCAAGACCGAAGTGTTGGCTGGCGGCACAACCTTTCTTGCCATGGTGTATATCACCGTTGTGAACCCATCGATTTTGTCCGATGCGGGGATGGATTTTGGGGCTGTGTTTGTCGCGACTTGTTTGGCGGCGGCGCTCGGCAGCGTCATGATGGGGATGCTCGGCCGTTATCCCATCGCGCTTGCGCCCGGCATGGGCCAGAACGCCTTCTTTAGTTATGTCATTGTCATTGGGATGGGGTATCCCTGGCAAACGGCACTCGGGGCCGTGCTGATCTCTGGCGTTATATTCATCGTGCTGAGCGTACTGCCTATTCGGGAATGGCTGTTTAATGCCATTCCGATGAACATTAAGTATGGCATTTCTGCTGGGATTGGGTTTTTTATTGGCTTCATTGCGTTAAAGAATGCGGGCATCGTGGTCGACAATCCCGCAACCCTCGTGAGCCTTGGCCCGCTGACCCAGATTGAGGCAGTGCTCTGCTTAGGGGGGTTCATTTTGATTGCAGTTTTGAGTGCGCGGGGGTTCGTGGGCGCGATCATTTTTGGTATTGGCAGTGTTTCGATCCTAGGTTGGGGCTTGGGCGTCACCGAATTTCAAGGTCTCGTTTCAGTCCCGCCCTCGATTGCGCCGGTTTTCATGCAATTTGATCTTGAGGCGGCGCTTACGATGTCGATGGTGCCGATTATTTTGTCATTGCTCTTGGTGGACGTGTTTGACACGGCAGGCACCATGGTTGCGGTCTCACAGCGCGCGGGGCTACTCGATGACAAGGGAAAGCTACCAAACCTGCGGCCAGCATTATTGGCTGACTCTGGTGCCACGGCCGTGGGGGCAATGCTGGGTACGTCTTCGACGACCAGCTTTATTGAGAGCGCGGCTGGGGTAGAAGCCGGAGGCCGCTCGGGTCTGACCGCTGTGGTTGTCGGCGGTCTGTTTCTTTGCTGTTTATTTTTCGCCCCCTTGGCGCAGAGCATTCCGGCCTATGCAACGTCGGCGGCCTTGCTCTTCGTCGCGTGTTTGATGGTGAGTAGCTTAAAAGAGATTAATTGGACTCAGATCCCAGAATATGTGCCCGCTGTGGTGGGCGCGCTGGCGATGCCCTTGACGTTTTCCATCGCAGATGGGATTGGTCTGGCGTTTATCACCTACGCCTTCATTCGTATTGGGTCCTTTGAGTTTAAGGCCGATGATGCGGCAAGTTTTGTGATCGCTGGGATCTTCCTGCTGAAGTATTTGCTGCTTTAAGGTGCGTCGTTCTAACGCAAGGAATCGATTGCTTGGATTGAGGAGGATCTGATGAGTGATGATGCGCTGACCTTATCGGGGCAATCTTTCGTGCTGGGCAGCCAGCATGCGTTGGCGGCGGTGGGTGGGATTATTGCCGCGCCGCTCATTATCGCGATGGGTATGGGCTTGTCAGCGAGTCAGACGAGTTATTTGATCAGTGCCGCATTGGTTATTTCTGGTCTGGCAACGGTGCTCCAGATTGTGAGGATTGGGCCTTTAGGCTCAGGCCTTTTAAGTATTCAAGGCACCAGCTTTGCCTTCGTTGGGCCGCTCATTTTCCTCTACCATGAGCTTCTGCAGACGCATTCTAGTCACGACGCCTTAGGGGTCCTGTTCGGTTCGGCCTTGGTCTGCGCATTGCTGATGATCGTGCTGACGACCTTCGTGAAGACGCTCAGGCAGCTGATCACCAGTAATGTCTCGGGATTGACCTTGGTCCTGATTGGCGGCTCGCTCATGGAGACGACCGCGCGGAGCCTGTACGAAACCTATGGCAGTGCCACCGCGCCCGGACAAATGTTATTGGTTTGCGGTATTACGCTGGGCACGCTGCTCGGGTTGGCGTTATCGCCTTGGACTCGGTTGCGCATCATCGCCATTTTGGCCAGTTTAGTTGTTGGCACCTTAGCGGCGAGCTGGTTCGGCTGGGTTGATTTCTCGTCGATTGCCGCACCCAGTGATATCTTTCTGCCGAGCCTGATGCCCTTTGGATTTGGGGTTGATTGGATGGTCGTGCTCATCCTGTTTCCGATTTTCTTGGTCTCGGCCACGGAAAGCATTGGGGATCTCACCGCCACCAATGCGCTTTCGGGTCATCCTTATGGTGACGCGCCGTATTGGCAACGCATTCGTGGCGGCCTGATGGGGGATGCGGTGAATTCCGGTTTGGCGAGCGTTTTTGGAACCTTTCCCAATACAACCTTTAGCCAAAATAATGGCTTAATCCGGTTGTCGGGTGAGTCTCGACCGACAATTGGGCTGTATGCCGCATTGTTGCTTTGCCTACTTGGCCTCATGCCCGTATTGGCGGATGCCATCCAACTGATTCCAACGCCTGTAATCAGTACGGTCACGTTTATTTTATTTGGTTTGGTGGCTTGGGCGGGCCTGCAAGTATTCAGAGGCAATGCGCGATCTTGGCGCGACGGTTTGATTTTTTCAGGGGGGTTGGTTGGCGGTTATTGGGTTGCCGAGTTCGTCGAAGCCTGGACATTCCTGCCGGCATTGCTCATTCAGGTTTTGGCGTTCCCCGTATCAACCGGTGCGTTCATTGGCCTCTTGCTAGAGGCGTTACTGCCGGGTCGAGGGCGCGCATCTGATCCGCGTTAAATCGAGGCTGGGGGATGGTTTTGATGCCAATGTCGCGCGATGTCTACCCGCCGGGCAACCCAGACTGACGGGTGTTGCTCAAGGTAGTCGAGGAACCGTTTTAGAGCCTGAATTCGGCCAGGTTTACCAATAATTCTGGGATGCAAGCCAATCGATAGCATTTTGGGGGTCGTTTGACCTTCCTCAAAAAGGCAGTCGAAGGCATCTTTTAAGTAGGTGAAAAACTGATCGCCTGAATTAAAACCTTGGACGGCATTGAACCGCATATCGTTGACGTCCAGGGTGTACGGAATTACCAAGTGGGGTCGCCCAGGGGCGGGTAGCCAGTAGGGTAAATCGTCCGCATAAGCGTCACTGTCATAGAGGAAGTGATCGTGCTCTAGAATGAGTTGACGGGTGTTCGGGCTATCCCGACCGGTATACCAGCCGAGCGGCTTCTCGCCGGTAAGGTGTTGGTGCATTTCAATCGCTCGCCCGATGTGCTCGCGCTCGAGGGCCTCTGGAATCTGTTGGTAATCGAGCCAGCGATAACCGTGGCAGGCGATCTCCCAATCGGCTTTGAGCATGGCGTCAACCGCGGGTTGATTGCGAGACAGGGCCAGCGCGACGCCGAAAACCGTGACGGGTAATTGATAGGCTTGAAACAGTCGGTGCAGCCGCCAAAATCCCGCGCGCGAGCCATATTCGTAGAGTGACTCGACCGACAGGTGCCGATCTGGGTAAGCCGCAGCGCCGATGATTTCTGAGAGGAACGTCTCGGAGTGAGGATCGCCATCGAGCACATTGCGCTCGCCACCTTCTTCATAGTTGATCACGAACTGCACGGCGATTTGAGCCTGGTTTGGCCAGTTCGCCATTGGCGGTTGCGCGCCATACCCTTCAAAATCGCGCATGCGGTTTTCTACTCCCGGTCAACTCGTGAAATGGATGAATCAATTGCAGCATTGTAGCCAGCGCTTGCGTCTACGACTAGAATGCCTGTTCCCGTTAATTTAGAAAAGAGATAGCGTATGGTCGGTCGCTGGATTCGATTTGGGCTGAGCGGCTTATTGCTCGCGTGGGCGTTGTCACAACCGGTGCAGGCGAGTGAGGATTTTTCGAAATGGTTTGATGCGTTTAAGACCTCGGCCACCGATACAGCGCTTCATGATTTTCTCTATAACATGCCCAAAGGCGGTGATCTGCATCAACATTTGTCAGGTTCCATTTTTTCGGAATGGTGGTGGCAACTTGCGCTCGGCAAGCCAGCGCAGGGTGAGATTTTTTTTACCCGACTCCGAATGGGTAATTGTCTGCCAATTGATGCGGCGGCCGCAGCCGGTAACGCGCAGCTTTTATTTCAAACCATCAGTCAATATCGGTTTGATCGGTTAAGTGCTTGCCAGCAGACAATGTTCACCGCACTGGCTCAGTTGAATCCTGCAGAGCAGCAGGCCTGGATGAACAGCGTTCGTCTGGATGAGCCCTCTGAAGGTCGCGATGAGTTTTTTGAGACGCACTGGCAGCGGTTGGGCGATGTCATCGCAAATCCTTGGATCATGGCGGAGGCCTTGGCGCTTCATATCAAGGCCTTTGCGGACGAAGGGTTGGTTTATTTAGAGCCTCAGGTGACCTTGCTGGGTTATCGAGATAAAGCCGGGCTTGCGTTAACACCGTCCGAGGTTGCGATAATTTTTCGAGCGCGCTTGAACCAACCTGATCTGGTTAAGACGGGGGTTACGCTTCGATTCCAGCAATCGATCTTGCGATTTCTGCCGGATGCAGAAACTGAACTGGCCCACGCTTATCAAATTGTATCCGATGAGCCCGAGTGGATTGCCGTCAATATGGTGGGCCGAGAGGACGATGACCGAGGACATCCCTTACGCTTTCTTGAGACCATTCGCGGTTTGAGGCAGCAATATCCGGATGTCCGACTGTCAATCCACGCGGGCGAAGTGGATGAACCCAATCACCATGTTCGAGATACGCTGCTGCTCGGCGCCGATCGTATCGGTCATGGCTTAAACCTGATTAGCGACCGTCAGACCCTCATTCAAATGCGACATGGGCCTTACCTGGTTGAGATCAATCTGATCAGCAACCTGCTTTTGGAGTATGTGCCGGAGTTTAGTGCGCACCCATTTCCAGAATATCTTCGCCTTGGGGTGCCAGTTGCATTATCGACGGATGATCGAGGGATGTGGGATTCGACCATGACCGATGAATATTTTGTCGCGGTGAAGTCGTTTAACTTGAGCTGGAGTGAGCTTCGGCGACTGACCGAAAATTCAATTCAATACAGCTTCTTGGCCCCAGGGCCTAAGGCTGTGCTTCTGGTTTCATTGGGTCAGCGCTTCACTGCCTTTGAAAAACGGATGCAAGATCAGGATCCGCGCCAGGTTGCTGCACTCAAAATAAGCCCAAAACGAGGATTTGTTTGCAGAAAGTACAATCTTTGCTCACGACAATAGTGCACATCGAAGATAAATCTGTAAAAATAGGGGTAGATAAGAATGCCTCATTGGAGGGGTTGAGCGATACCCTAATCTGGTTTTCGAGCTTTACTGGGTGAGCGTAAAAAAAGAATTGCGTCGCACGGCCTGTCCAACAGGCGATACAGGCGGTGCGTGATAGGCAGTGCGAGACAGGCGGCCCAAGATAGCCGGCCCGAGACGGACAACCGGTTTCGACAAGGTCGAAACCGGTTTTAGTATTTTTAATCGTTTTAGCAGCAAAGCATGTTTTTCTTTGGTTTTATGTATTTAACTCAATGGGGATCCCTATGAAATTGGAAAAATTGAATGTCAGAGGACTGCTAATATTGTCCATTGGCGTGCTGGGTTTTAATCCAGTATTGGCCGAGTCTGAGATGGAAGAAGTCGTTGTCAAAGGCGATTTGGGCAGTTTGCCCGGCGAGCGGGTTGAGTCTATATTTGGGTTCGAGAAATCGATACTCGATACGCCGCGCTCTGCGTCGACCATCAGTGAAGAAATGATGGATCGTTTCAATATGCAAGATATCGACGAATTGGTCGTGCTCGCGCCGGGAACCTTTACGCAGTCGTTTTTTGGCGTTGCAGGCGCCTTGGACGTTCGCGGCACGGCGGGCGAGACCTACTTTCGAGGCATTCGGCGTCTTGATAACCCCGGCAACTACCCAACCCCAATTGGCGCGTCCGATCGGGTCGACATCGTTCGTGGGCCAGCCTCTCCGATTATGGGGCCTTCCAAGATCGGTGGGTATCTGAACTTCAATCCGAAATCGGCGCGAATCGAAGCAACCGGCAGCTATATCGAAGAGCGGATCGGGGAATTGTCCTATTCGGGCGGGAGCTGGGATCGAAGCGTTTTGACGGCGGAAGTCGGTGGTCCTGCTGAGTTCGGTGGCAAGGCATTAGGCTACTATGTTTATGGTGAGGTAGAGCATTCTGGTAGTTTCTACACCAATGCCCCAGGCGTGAATCAATCCTTAGTACAAGCCAGCTTTGACATGGATCTCAGTGATACGGTTCGAATTCAATTCGGCGGGATGTTGCACGACTATCAAGGCTCGCAGAATGCCGGTTGGAACCGGTTGACCCAAGATCTGATCGATGATGGCACCTATATCACGGGTACCCCAATTCCATTGGATACCTCGGGTGATGGCTTCATCTCTCATGATGAGTACTACGCCGGTAATATTAATCCCTTCGCGTTGTATGCGTTTTTTGGCCAGAAAGAGATGGACCTAGCAACACTTAGCGACGCCTCCTTTGGTTTCGACTACGATAATTCAAACCTGATTTTGCAGAACGTTGGGACGGCGAAATTGCCCATGTCATCAACGCTGATTGCGGCAGACGATCTGTTAGAAAATAAGGTCACAACGCTGTATTTTGATGTTGATATTTCGCTTGCCAACGACTGGACCCTGACCAATAAGTTGTTCTATGAGGATTATGAAAATTTGAATGAAAACGCTTACGGGTTTTCGCAATTTCACGATGCCTCGGTCATAGAAGAGCAATTAATCTTGTCTCGAGTATTTGACGGCGATGCGTTGACAGCCTCTGTTCAAATTTCACCTTCGATTCGGCAAACGAAATTCGAACACGGTGATGACTATTACAATGAGTACTTCAGTCGGCGTGATCTGACGGGTCCTTCAACGGCGCTAGATCGTCGCGTGTTGTCAACGCGAATCGATGCGGAATACAGCGAATACTACGTCGGCGACTATACCGACTTTGGTTTTGGTGTGATGGTCGATTTAGTGCACCAATCGGGTTTGTCACTTCTGTTGGGTGCACGCTACGACACGATCGACATGGAAGTCATGACGCCTGAGGGCAAGACGCAATCGGACTCAGCGTTCACCTCATCAGAAGGTGGGGTTGATGTCTCGGTGAACAGCGCCTCGGATGAGCCGAATGGCGTGTCCTGGTCAGCGAGTTTAAGCTGGTCAACCCCAATCGGTCTTGTGCCTTATGTCACAATGTCAGAGCAAAGCACCGTTATTGCAGGCCAAGGGGCTGAGCTACAAGTCGGCAACGTGTTTACCAATAACGCTTTTGGCAGTTCAGAATTGACGGAGTTTGGCGTCAAAGGCAGCTTGCTTGACGATCGATTGTACTTCGCGCTGTCATCTTATGAGATGGAACGTACTGACTTTAATGCCCAGTCGATTACGGTGAACCAAGCGGTTAAAACAGATGGCACGGAGTTTGAGCTGCGCTGGGTGGTGAGCGAGAATTTCCTCATGACCTTGGGTTATAGCAATATGGAAGCGCTGATGTTGGCAACCCTTGCAGCAGGGAATGAATTCTCATTCCTAGGACAAGCGGATTTGCCGTTGATCGATCCATCCTTACTATGGGGTGGTCAAGTGGGCGGTTTGATTGATGTTGCGCCGAGTAAAGGCGTTCGTGCCGGTATGCCAGAGACCATTATGTCGGTCACAGCAAGTTACGACTTCGGCAACGGTATGGCGGTCAGCGGTAGTATGGTTGATGTGGATTCGGTCGCATCCGGTCAGTCTTTCGCAGTCACCTTACCAGCCTACACGTTGGTGAATCTCAGCGTGAGTTATGATGCTGAAGACTGGTCTTTGATTGTTGCGGCGAAGAACGTGACCGACGAGCGGTACTTCAGAGCGAACTTCCCAGACCTGTTTGGTACGACGGTCGTTCTGCCTGAACTGCCACGTCATTATCAAGCGAAATTGGCTTATCGTTTCTAAGGGAATGAGATGTTAATTAAAAAGGGCGCTTAGCGCCCTTTTTTTTGTCTGTGATTTGGGCGGGTCAGGCGGGTTAAGATAGGTCAGTCGGTGGCGGCACTCGGTTTTAAGTCGCCGAGCAGCGTGGTGTCTTAAAATCACCACGTTTGACGGGACAGTTGGTGTTATGGGGTCGAGTCTGATCGATTAAAAGACATCACAAGGAGACAATGACGTGTCGAAGCAACAGTTACTACAAGGTTGGGTGATGGCGCTTGCCTTGGCGCTTGGTTGTGCGGCGCAAGCCCAGCAAGCTGAGCCGATCCCGGTCAAAGTGGTGGTGGTGACCATGTTCGAAGTGGGCGCGGATGAGGGCGATCGCGCGGGTGAGTTTCAGCTCTGGAAGGAGCGCCGTAACTTAACCAAGACCTTTGCCTTCATGGGTTATCGAGATTTGTATTTTGATCCGGAGCAAGGGCTTTTGGTGCTGGTCACGGGCATTGGTACCGCCCGGTCAGCGGCGGCGATCATGGCGCTCGGTATGGACCCTCGTTTTGATCTAACCAAAAGTTATTGGGTGGTCGCGGGGATCGCAGGCTTTGACCCCGCGGATGCGTCGATTGGCTCGGCCGCCTGGGCGGAATACCTGGTCGATGGGGATCTTTCCCACGAAATTGATGCCCGGGAAATTCCTGAGGATTGGCCGTTTGGTTATTTTGCGCGGTATACCAAGCGCCCCTTTGATGAGGACAAGCCGGCCCCCACCGGTGAAATGTATCAGTTGAATACCGGCTTGGTGAACTGGGCTTTCGAGCAAACCAAAGGGCTCGTCTTGCCTGATACGGATGCCCACGCCAAAGCGCATCGCGCTTTGTACACCGATCATGTCAATGCCAGGCGACCGCCCTTTGTCCTGAAAGGCGATCACCTTGCGGCCCTCACCTTTTGGCACGGCGCTATAATGAATGATTGGGCGAACCAATGGGTTGATTATTGGAGTGAAGGGCAAGGCGAATTTGTCTCGTCGGCCATGGAGGACACCGGCACCTATTTATCGCTCAGTTGGCTCAATCGAGTCGGCCGGGTAGACGTCTCCAGACTGTTGGTGCTGAGAACCGCCAGTAATTACACCATGCCGCCCCCAGGGGTCACAGCGGCTGAAAATTTGTTGGCTGAAAACAAAGGCTATTCCGGCCTCGCCATTGCGGTGGAATCCGCCTATCAGGTCGCCTCGACCGTTGTGGATCAGCTCATTGAGGGTTGGGCGGTGTATGAGGATCAACTGCCTGGGACCGTTGATCAAACGGTGCTGCCATGAAGGCTTTGATTGAGCGGCTGCCCAAGGTTGAATTGCACCTGCATATCGAGGGGACCTTAGAGCCTGAGCTCATGCTTGAGCTGGCCGAGCGAAACGGCGTGCAACTGCCGTATAAGACGCTGAAGGCCGTACAGGCTGCGTATCACTTTGAAGACCTGCAGAGTTTCTTAGATCTGTATTATTTGGGCGCCAGTGTATTGGTCACGGAAAACGACTTTTATGAGTTGATGTGGCAGTACCTTTGTCGAGCCCGCGCGCAAAATATTGTGCACGCAGAAGTGATGTTCGACCCCCAAACCCATCTTCAAAGAGGGGTCGCCTTTGAGGTGTTTATGCCGGGTTTCGCCAGAGCGATTGCACAAGCTGAGGCGCAATGGGGTTTGAGTGTTTATCTTATTCTCTGCTTTTTACGAGACCTGCCGCAAGCAGCGGCGCTTGAAACCTTAGATTTAGCAGCCCCGTTCAAGCCTCAAATCATGGCTGTGGGCCTCGACAGTGCAGAAATTGGTCATCCGCCCCGTAAGTTCGAGGCCGCCTTCAGTGCCGCTCGCAAGGCCGGTTATCGATTGGTTGCCCATGCCGGCGAAGAGGGCGGGCCGGACATGATCGAGGAGGCCCTAGACGTGCTGGGGGTTGAACGCATTGATCATGGCGTTCAATGCATTCAGGACGCGCCGCTGCGAAAACGCTTGGTGAAAGATCAAATCCCGTTAACGGTCTGCCCCTTGTCTAATATTAAGCTTCGGGTGTTCGACCATATGGCCCAGCATCCAATCTTGAACCTCTTAGCAGAAGGCTTGTGCGTGACTGTGAACTCGGACGATCCGGCCTATTTCGGGGGCTATTTGACCGAGAACTTTTTGGCGCTTGATGCGGCCTTGGGTTTATCTGAAAAAACGTTCCGGCAACTGCTCACGAACGGCGTTCGAAGCAGTTTCTTGTCTGAGGCGGAGCAAGCGCGTTTGATCGATCAGCTTTGGTAATCACCAAAGGCTTTGAGGCCATGGATTCCGCCATTGGGATAATGCAGGAACAATAGGTGTTGAAACCAGCCGGTTGTTTCAAAGGTTTCAAAGCGGTGGTAGGTATCGGGTTTGAGGGCCTGAAAGGGGAGCAAGGGTTGCCAGTGATCGCCCCGGCTATGGTCTAAATGAATGATGAATTCATCGGGCCAATCCTCACCGGCTGTCGCATAGCGCCGGTCTTGCATGTAGGCCTGAAAATCATCCGGTACAACTTGATTGCCGTTCTCAAACTGGATAGACCAACGCGGTATCGATCGCATACTGTCCAGGAGGTCATGCTCTGGGGCAAGGCCAAATAAATGGCAAGACAGCGGCGCGTTCAATCGATGTAAATAGGTATCAACAACAAACGCATTGAGCGAGATGGGTTGATCAAAACTAAAGACGGCTTGTTCCCCAAACCCTGAGCGGGCCGACTCCCAACCCTTCATGTGATGCTCAAGCCGATTGCCAAAGACGGCGTCCTTAGGATGCCCGTAATGGTCATTTGAAACATGGCTGATGGTTGCCTGCTCAAGCAGGTTGATGGGTTCTGCCTGATTCATTATGGGCTCACCAAAGAGCGCAATCCGAGCAATACCGCCCTCTTGATGGCATAGCACTCGGCAGCGTTCGGCCTGGGTCGGCGGAATCTCAAAGTGGTGGGGTTCATTCGGACTTAAAGCCTGGTGCGATAGGACAATGACCTGTTGATCGGCATCTTCAAGGATGACGGTCACTTCGGGCACATGATTGCCAGTGAACCAGCGGGTATCGATGTCGATCTGGGTCACCAAACTGCGAGACTTGAGGCCTAAGCACAGGAAATGGCCGGCATTGGGTCGGAAGTTAAATTGTTGGACGTCGGCTTTGATTTTGGTGCCGATGTGCCGGCCGGTTTCAAATCCCCAGTATTGCGCGCCCATATGGGTAAATTGTCCTTTTCGGTCGGGTGGGGCGACCGCGAGCGCCACCTCATGCGGATTGGTAAAAGACGAGTCGCTGTATTCAATTAAAAAGCAATCCAGCGCTTTCATGGCTGTATTTCAATGGGTTGGTTTAGCGCAACTTCGTCGCAATTAGGGGTGTCACCATCGGCATCCACAACCAGGAAGTCAGCCCCTTCGACTAGGGCAACATTGTAGTGATGCCAGGTGCCGGGATGATAATTAACGCCTTGCCCGGGTTGGCCGATAAAGGCTTGAATTTCGTTTTCGACCAAGGGCCCGGGTGGTGCAACCACAATGAGGTAGGCCGACTGACCGAGGGGTATGAAGGCCTGGCTACTGAGTGGATGACGTTCCAGGGATCGCACCATGTGCGGTAACTGCCAGGCCTCGCTGCGAAAAATGCTTAAGCAGGGCGCAAGGCCCGGCGCATTGAGCGCAAGGTTTGCCAAGTTGTTGAATCGAACGGTATGGCCCTCATTAATGGTGCGGATATCGCGGCAGGTCTCGGCGGAAATGAGATCGCCAAACGGCGCAAAGGCCTGGCTTGTGAGGGGGGCGGGTTTTAGAAACATCGTTTTCATGGGTTGGAAATACTCACATTAGGCATCAATTTTCAGCCACAAAGAGGGTTCAGAATAGCATATCCCGCGACCTTGCCGAATCGCCCAAGTGATGCTGCGGGCGCTAAAATCTGATCGGAACCATACTGAGGCTGTGATTTTGATGGGCGTTATTGCGCGTTCCTGGCTGGCTTAGCCATGGTGCGGGATAGGGCATCAAGTTGGATCGCCAAAACCCGGAAACTTTGCCCCTGAGGTTAAGCTCACACTAAGACCTAAGACCTAAGACCTAAGACCTAAGACCTAAGACCTAAGACCTAAGACCTAAGACCTAAGACCTAAGACCTAAGATTTAAGTCGCGACGTTCAAGATTAATGGGCCAGGAGCCCCGAATGAGATTGCGCCGAACGGTTGATTCGCCGCGGGTGCACCACCGCGGTCCCCATGTTGCGGGTCTTGAGCTATCGCAGAATAAGGCCGGTCATCAAGCTTGAAAGCGCTTTGGGTCGCCGGGGCCTGCATCAAACGCATCAAATGCCTAAGTCCAATAAATTATAGTCTTGAATCGATGGCCGAACGGATTCATCCCAGGTCATCGTGTGGGTCTTTAGTGGCGCATACGCATACGGTTGCTCATCGGGCAGGTGTTGGCTTCTTGCTGAAATGCCATACGCGATCATTTTGGCGCGCTCAAAAATGCGATCGGCATCGTAAATCGTAGCTGGGCTGTGAATGCCATTGCCCATTGCGCCGAAAACAGAACCTCGGCGGTGAAAACCAAAATTGAGAGTGACCCGGGGCTTGCTGGAGGTATTGGCAAAGCTGCCGTGCACGGCTTGCCGATTACAGATTGCGACATCGCCAGGGGCACAAATGAGTGGGACTGCCTTGGTGAGTCGGTCAGAACCGGCCTCACGCATCATTTGTTTAATATCTGCGGGACCGGTTTGAGAGCCGGGAACCACCCAAAGGCCATTTTCCGCATCGCTACCGTAAAGTTGCGCCATAAAATTAAAGCCATGGGTGCCTTCATCAAAATCCGGTCGACCCCACTGGGTCGTGCCGTCTTGGTGCCACGCCACGGAGCCGCCCAGATGGGGGTGCTTGATCCAAATGGCCTCGTTAAATGGGGTGAAATCGGGTCCGTTAATAGCCTCTGCAACGGCTAATAATTGAGGATGACCGTAAAGCCTTAAGCAGGCTTGCGAAAATTGCAACGAACCCAATATGATCTGTAAAACATGATCGGGTGCATCTGATGGCCGCTTGGGTTCATGCATTTTTACGGGATGGCGTCCCTGGTTTTTATCGGTGCCGCCCACGGGGTCGCTCAATGGTACGACCCAACCAAAATTTTTGGCAATCAAGTTGTGTCCGAGTGCTGGCTGGCCTTTTTGGTCAAAGATGGCCTTCGGTGAAACCGGTGCCCGTTGCTGAATCTGCTCAACATCGGCTTCAAGTTCGCGCAGTTCCTGATCGGCCAACAGTCCTTCGAAAATATAAAATCCATGGGTTTTATAACTGTCGAGGATCATTGGGTCTAAACGGCCCATTGCATCAAGCTTTATGGGCCCGCGATTGCCTAAATGCAGGGCCTTAAGGGTGCCTTGCTCTTGATAGGCGCGAATATCATTGTCAGGGTCAGCACCGCGTTGAGGGGTTGGGTTGTTCATGGTGTCCTCGTCTGTGATGTCTTGAATGCGAGTTTGGTTTCGATTTCAGGGCCGGATCGCTTGCGATCAGCCAAGGTCTTCAGCAAGGTTAATGGTCGTGGTCGTGGTCGTGGTCGTGGTCGTGGTCGTGGTCGTGGTCGTGCCCGTGGGGTCGAGCGCTTAATTCGAGCACTCTGCGTTCAAGGCTATCAAACTCGAGCAGTGCTTCATCCTGTAGGAGTCCGGTCAGCGCCAGCTGAAAGAGGTCAAAGTAGGCATAATCCTCATCCGTTTGACCCAGATTTTTAGCTTCCCAATCCTCGATTGCTTGGATCAAATAGACGCGAAAGGTGTCCCGGCTGAAATACCCCTGCTGGCAGAGCGTTTCGGCAATACCAAACAATCGATTTTGCCAAGGCGCTTCGAAAATAATTTCGCCGTTACTTGTTGGCGGCGCGGTTGGGCCTTGCAAGGCTAAGTTCGTCATCAGGCGCGCTGCTCAATGGCGGCAACCCCTATCATCGCATCTCGGGTAATCAACGCAGTTAAGGCGGTTTCATCGAGCGCTTCAAGGCCCGGTGGGCGCAGCGGTAAGACCATATAGCGGATTTCGGCGCTTGAGTCCCAGACTTTGATGGCAGTGGTTTCGGGTAAGGTTAACCCCATCTCTTGGAGCACCGCGCGGGGTTCTCGAACGATCCTGGAACGATAACCGGGATCTTTGTACCAGCGCGGCGGTAGGCCAAGAACGGCCCAGGGGTAGCAAGAGCAAAGCGTGCAAACCACCACATGATGGACCGATTCGGTACAGGCCTTCACAACGAGCTTATCCACCTGGCCGCCCTCAAAACCATATTCTTGAATAATGGTCGTTGCATCTTCAAGTAATCGCGTCTTAAACGCCTCATCTGTCCAAGCTCTGGCCACGAGGGTTGCACCGTTCATGGGGCCCACTTGTTCTGAAAACGTGGTCAATACCGTATCGATGTCTTCCGGGGTTAAAAGCTTTCTTTCAACGAGCAGTGCCTCAATGGCTTCGGTGCGGAGACTTTGCGGGGCGGGCTGGTCGCTCATTTTTGATCCTCGGGGCGGGTTAGGTACGGCTCAAATAGATCCAAGTTGAGCTCGAAGACCTCGGTAAAGCCGAGATCTAGGCTGTTGAAGGTGACGGTGTAGAGAGGCTGGGACTGTTCCCCATGGCCGTGGGCTCGAAGATCTGGATAGGGCCAAAGGCCTTGGCAGGCTGTGATCGAGCCCAATTTACCCCGGGCGTAGCCTGGGAGTCGGGTGTGTCCGAGGGGCGCGTCTTGGGCCGTTTGAACCGGGTCGCCAATTTTGAACGAGCGCGCCCCTGCTGCAGAAATACGCATCGCGGGATAGCCCGCCACCTGATTTACGTCGTGACCCGGACGGGCTGCGATCAGGTCATCGCCTCCGGCGCCAAGCGCACAAGCGCGTTCGGTGATTTCAAGGGTGGTGAGGATGCCTGCTTCGACGAATAGGGTTTCAACGGCGCCCAGCCAGCGGCCATAATAACCGTGTTCAAGGTACGCTTGTGGGTCAATCCGCTCAACGGCGTGCCGGAACTGGTCAATGTTTTGATAAGCGCCTGCTCGAGCGCAGGCCTGAACCATGGCAAAAACCGTCGCCTCCCAGCGCGCTTTAAACACCGGCTCATCACGGCTGTAACCCAGAGCGTTATGGCCGCTTTGTCCGCCCAGATCATGAATGCCATCCATCGGTATTCGCTCCCCAATTGAACCATTAATATTGAAGCCATTAATCGAGCTTGGCAAGGGATGCCTTGGACCCAGCGTTCGAGTTCTATCCGGTTTGACGCAGGTCAGCGAGGGTTGGCTATCAGATGCCGGGCTTATAAAGGTCGATCGATAGCGGTGGTAATGTGCTGACCCCTGTAGATCAGCTCAAAGGCAGCGGCGGGCAGCGCCCGGCGCTTGTATTGTTTATCTTAGGCATCGGCGGGCTCATTAAACATTAAGTCTAAGTGCGCCTCGGGCAGTGGCGTCGTCAATTTGGAAATAATCACGGTTAACAGTACCGAGGCAATCTCACCCATTACGGCGCAGGAGTAGGGGTTGGGTCCTTCCCGGTAGAACCACAACGCAGATGCCTCAGCGAACGTGCCTGCAAACCATTGCGGATCAATGAGTTGTGCGTGCGCCACAATAAAAACAGCAAAGCCTGCGATCAGACCGGTAATCGCACCCGCTAAGGTCACGCCGCGCCAAAGGGCGCCAACCACAAGGGGGCCGGCAAATGCGGCCATCATGCCGCCAACACCGATCCAGACAATTAAAGAAACATTCACATCCATCAAAGACCAAGCCATGATCATGCAAATGAGTAGGACTAAGATGGTTGAAACTCGGGATATCAGCAGAATTCGGCGGTCGAGCCGTTCTGGATCAATATCGGGATGAAAGATGGGTACCAAGGTGCGTCGATACAGGTCATTTGCAATGATTTGGGAGGAAGATACCACCAGGCCATCGGCCGTGCTCATCACCGCAGACAGTACGCCGATCCCGATCAGCGCGGCAAGCCAGGTTGGGAAAATCTCAATAAAGAGGAGCGGTAGCGCCTGATTGGGATTGGCGCCTTCGGCATAAAGTGCATCGCCAAAGTAAGCTCGAGCCAGTAGTCCGCCGAGTCCCAACATGCCCAACATTAAACCAAATAGGGCGGCCAACTTAACAAATTGAAAACGGTCCCTGCTTGCGTCAAGCGCCCACAATTTATTGCCTAAATGTGGGAGCAGGCCCAGCGGCATGTGCGCAAAGGCAATGACAAAGATGGACCACCAAGAATGATAGAGCGGCGTGCTGGGGTTGAGCGGCGTCGCAAGGTTAGGGTCCTGGGCCTCGAGGTTATCGACCAGCCCCGATAGCCCACCTTCAATGCCATAGCCCATGAGGGTTAAAACGATCACTAAGACGGCCAGCACGAGCATCAGCGCACCTTGAAAACCGTCGGTCAGAATGTCCGCATGCGCGCCGCCCAAAACGACATAAAACAATAGCACGAGCGTTGTGATCCCGAGCGCCCATTCGGCATTCAGGCCCAGCATGATTTCAAACATGACGACGCCAGACACAAGCTGGCCGGCAAGATAGAAAAATAAAACGAGTGACAATAAGGAAACGGCCAAACGCATAAATTCCGATTGATAGCGGTCGCCAAGATACTCCGGAATTGAGCGGTTGCCAAAGCGGTTGCCCGAAGTCGCGATCAGCCGCATTGAGATCAGGATGCCGACATAGACGCCAATGGGGTAGAGGAAATTGCCCCAATTCGCCGCGAGCCCCCACTCGTAGCTGAGTGCTGGGCTGCCTAGAAAGGTCGCACCACTGGCGGTTGAGGCCGCAAAAGCCAGCGCGAGGAAAAAAGGTCCATAGGCGCCGCGCGCTGTTGCAAAATCGTCAGCATGTTTGATTTTTCGCTGCGCATACAAACCGATACCGACCATGAGCGCGATATAAAGTCCTAAAAATATCCAGGACCATTCCATTAAATCCATAGCAATCTCCCTACTGGATTCAAACACGTTTTCCGCTGGTATGGAAACCAACGTCGATTGTTCGCTGAAAGGTCTGGGCGCTTTCATGACTAGGCACGAGGGCTTTGATGCAAATCTGCTCTGTCCTGAGATGGCTTTTACTAAAAGGCGCGCAGGTGATTACTCAAAGATGCTAAGGCGATTAGTCAAAGCCGCTAAGGCGATTAGTCAAAGCCGCTAAGGCTTTAGCAAAAACTCACTCAGACATTCGGCTAGGTGGGGTTTGGACCTTGTTAAAGCGATGCGGTAGCTCAAAGCAGCTGCGCGATGATCAGCATGATTCATTGTGTTGATGATCCTTTATTGGACGCTAGACGAGGTCCGTGGAAAGGCTCATGATCAAAATCTAAGGGAGCCAGGCTCATGTTCAAAAACAGATTGTTTTTATGCGGGATGTTCGCTGGGCTCGGCGTGATGTCTGGGCTCAGTGCCAGTCCAGGGGGCCAAGAAGTCATCGGTGAATTAGGTGGTATCCCAATGCACCGCATAGCGGTTGAGACGCGCGCTCATGCAGCTGTCGAGGTTAAAATAGATGGTCAGGTCACCGAAAGTGTCTGGCAGGGTCTTGCCACCTACGACAATATGATCGTGGCCGTGCCGGGTACGGGCGAACCTGGAAGCTATCCAACCGATATTCGAGTCTTTGCCACCGAGAAAGGCTTTTTTGTGTCGGCGGTGATGCAGCAACCGGTTGCGTCTTTGGTCAAGCGGTTAACGCCCCGGGATCAGTTTATCGATCGGGACACCTTCGGGTTTACCTTAGACACCACCGGCAATGGCTTATTCGCCTACTGGTTTATTGTGGCCTTGGGCGATGCGGTCATGGATGGCAAAGTGCTGCCTGAACGGCGCTACACCAACGATTGGGATGGCCCATGGATTGGAAAGTCCGCGATCACTGACAATGGCTGGAGCGTTGAGATGTATCTGCCCTGGTCGATGATGAATTTGCCCGAGTCTGATGAAATCAGAACGGTCGGGTTTGCGGCGAGCCGGCAGATCTCCAGTCAAAATGAGCGCTATCAGTGGCCTGGTCATGCGTACTCCTCCCCGCAGTTCGTGACCGCGCTCAATGAGATGCAGCTTCAGGGTGTGGAGCCGCGCATGCAATGGAGTTTGATTCCATTCGTGTCTGCAACAATCGATGACGCCCGGGAAGACAACGCCGCGCGGGCGGGCGTTGATATCACGTGGCAGCCCAATTCTTTGGTGTCGGTCAATGCAACCCTGAACCCCGATTTTGGGGCGGTTGAAGCCGATGATGTCGTTTTAAATCTTACGGCTCTTGAAACCTTCTTTCCTGAAAAGCGGTTATTTTTCCTGGAAGGCAGCGAGGTGTTTGAAACAACGCCTCGAGCTAATTCAGGCAATAGTTTGCGCGAAACCACTAACGAGAATTTCGCGACGACCTCCCGGCGGATTTTCGTGACTGATTTTATGCCCGCACCGATTAGCTTGCTCAATACCCGACGCATTGGGGGTACGGCCAATCAGGTTGAGGTACCTTTTGGGCTCACCGCCGAGCCCGGCGAGCGCAATCTACCCACGAACCTATTGGGCGCTGTGAAACTAACCGGCGGTGCCAATGGGTTTCGCTATGGGGCGTTGACCGCTATTGAGGACGATGTCTCCTGGCGAGCAACCGATGCCTTGGGCCGGGACCAGCGGATCATCGACGCGGGTCGTGATTTCAGCGTTTTGCGGCTGTTGTATGAGCGAAACGATGAGAGTCGGCTGGGCCTGGGTTACCTGGGTACCCAAGTCACAGGGCCTCGATACGAGGCCACGGTGCACGGCTTAGACCTGCATTATGGGTTGGGTAGCGGTCTCTTTGGCCTCGACCTGCAGCTTGTTCAAAGTGATCGGGCGGATGCGACGGGCCGAGGCGGCGTCCTCGATGTGCGGTATGCCGCCAGTTCATCGGTTCAGCACAAGTTTGAATTTGAATATTTTGATGCGGAGATCAACGTCAATGATTTAGGGTTTTTGCGGCGTAATAATTATCGCGGGGGTCAGTACCTTTTAAGTTATGCCGACCCAAAACCTGGCCGTTGGTTTCAGTCCACTCGCGGCACGTTGATTGTGCGTCATCAAGAAAACTTAACGGCAGGGCAGGTGGTCGATCAGGGTGTTTTCTGGCGAAACACGTTGGTCCTCAAGGGCCGCAATACCATTCGGTCTGCGGTTGCTTATTTGCCGAGTCGATACGAAGACCGGAACAGTCGAGGTAATGGCGCCTACAAAACGTCCGATCGAATTTGGCTCAATGCTTTGTGGGCAACGGATGCAAGCCGCCCCTTAAGCTTCTCCTCAAGCGTTGGCGGTTTGCAGGAAGACCTTGGCGACTGGACGGTCAATGTCACCGCAGGGGTTACCGCGCGGTTGTCCGACAGTCTCTATTTTGACCTTGACGTGGCTTACAAGCGTCGGCGCGGCTGGGTGGTCTATCAGGGTGGGCGCCAATTTGGCGCGTTTGATGCGATCGATTTACAACCGAGCTTTGACGTGAATTGGTTTCTGGCCTCAGATCATCAAATTAAATTCAGTTTCCAATGGGCGGGCGTTAAGGCCTACGAAACAGATGCGTACACAGTCCCTGCAAATGATGGGGCTCTGCAGCGCCAGGATACGGTTGGTAGCCCAAGGGACTTCACGGTCAGTCTGTTGACAACCCAAGTGCGCTACCGTTGGGAAATTGCACCCTTGACGGACTTTTATGTGGTTTATAATCGAGGCAATCAATTGCCGCCGACCGAAGAAGACGCGTTCAGTGATTTGCTCAGCGATGCGTTTCAGGATCCCATCATCAGTAGCTTAGTGGTGAAGCTGCGCTATCGTTTTGGTGGCTGATGCGTGGCTCGCCTGCGCAGCGGCTAATTCGACGCGCCAAACATTAATAGAAAATCGTTGATGGGGAATCGGGTGGTTGAGCCTTTCGCGGTCTCGTACAGAACACTAAGCGATGTAACCGGCAGGTCATCTGCTGCTCGATAGCCCATAGTCCAATCCGGAAAAAAGCGCGCGCTAATCTCGTCTTCAAATAAGACGCTCAAAATCTCATGCCGGGAGTCGACTTGAATGCGATCATAGATCAAGTCGATCGCCTCGACCTCGCCTTCAATTAATTGCATAAAGTAACCGTTGTGATACAGCATGGCGCCTGTCACAGAGGCCGCTGCATTGCTTCGGCGACAGTTTAATAAAAGTTGTTCCAAGTCTGGGTCGGTAAAGCCGTGGACCGCTTTACTGAGATACGTTTTGCTCACCAGGTTTTGCTGGCCAGCGATCGGTTTTTGATTTGTCATGAACGCGGTGCTCCTCAGGCGCTGGGGGTCTGCGATCCCTGAGTGTCGGGATACTGGGGGATGATTACTGCAAAATTCTAGCAAAAAACCAGGGCTAAGATCTAAAAAAAACGAAGGTTTGTTTTTGGCGCCAGCCGCTCTGCTCGGCAAAGGCTGTGCTATCTTCTTGGGATAGAGTTTAAAAAGAACGCAAGGAGAATAGACGATGGAAATCAACCCTCAGGCTGCGGGACTGTCGAAGATTAGGCTCGAGCGCATCACGGACCATCTGCAACGCAATTATATTGATACTGGCAAGTTATCAGGCTGTCAAACCTTGGTTGCGCGCAAAGGCGTTGTCGGCTATTTCTCCTCGCTGGGTCAGGCAGACACTGAACAGCAAAAGCCCGTCCAGGATGATACGATTTTTCGGATTTATTCAATGAGTAAACCCATCACGTCGGTCGCGTTAATGCAGTTATACGAGCGCGGACTGTTTCAATTAAATGATCCGATTTCGAGGGTTATCCCCCAATGGCAAGACATGATGGTATATGCCGGCGAGGGCTCCAATCATGAAAAACGTCTTGAGCCGCTTGCCTCGCCCGTGACCTTTCGCCAGATTTTGAGTCATACCGCCGGGTTGTCTTATGGCAACGGCCGTCATCCTGTGGATGGCTTGTATCGCGAAGCGGGCCTAGACAGACATTCTGACATGACGCTTAAATCGTTTGTGGAATCGCTGGCTGCGCTCCCGCTCTATTTTCAACCGGGGGAGGCTTGGTTGTACTCCTATGCGACCGATGTCTGCGGCTATTTGGTCGAGGCGCTTTCCGGGCGCTCGCTTGGCGAATACTTAAGAACCGAAATTTTCGAACCCCTTGAAATGCAGGATACCGGCTTTTATGTACCAGAAGCGAAAGCCGCTCGATTGGCGGCAAATTATCATCGCGGGGCGGATAAAAACTTATCCTTGATCGATGATCCCAGAACGAGCCGTTATCTTATGCCGCCTGTTTTTGAGTCTGGCGGTGGCGGCTTGGTCAGTACCAGCCACGATTATTTGAATTTCTGTCAGATGTTGATCGGACAGGGAAGTCGGCAGGATCAAAGAATTTTGAGCCGACGAACCCTTGCGCTCATGACGCAAAACCATTTGGGTGGCCATCGTGATCTGGCTCAGATGGCCATGGGCAGTTTTTCGGAAACCGCCTATGAGGGGATCGGCTTCGGACTCGGCTTTGCACTGAACTTGAGCGAGGTAGCATCGGGACAGATTGGGGTGGGAGACTTTTATTGGGGTGGCGCGGCGTCGACGATCTTTTCAGTGGATCCCAGCGAAGAACTGGCCATCATCTTTATGACCCAGCTTATGCCGTCGTCGACCTTTAACTTTAGAGGCCAACTGAAGAATATTGTCTATGGGGCAATAGATGATTAGGATATGAGGGGGCTATTCTGGTGTCAGAACTTGGGCGCGACCGGTGCGAGCACCACGGGACGCAAATGAGGTCACCAGACCCATCGCTTTAACACACAAGGGGTAATTATGAGTCAGACGTTTAAAACAATTCGGTACGAGCCAGTTAAAAATGGCGTTGCAAGGATCGTCATTAGTCGGGACGAAGCGCGCAACGCTCAGAATCGAGAAATGACGTACGAACTCAATACCGCCTTTGATTTGGCTGCGCAGGATAACGAGGTCAATGTCATTGTCTTGGCGGCCGACGGCAAGCATTTCTCGTCAGGTCATGATTTGCGAGACCGCGCCAAACTATCTGAATTTGAAACCGTGGGCACCTGGGGTGGTTTTGATCTGCCCGGGTCTGAAGGATCCTGGGCGGTCGAGGAGGAAATCTATTTGGGTATGTGTTGGCGCTGGCGGAATCTGCCCAAGCCGGTTATTGCTGAAGTACAAGGCAAAGTGATCGCGGGCGGCCTAATGTTGATCTGGGTCTGTGACATGATTATCGCAAGCGATGATGCCAGCTTTTCGGATCCGGTGGTGGCGTTTGGGGTGAATGGGGTTGAGTATTTTGCGCATCCGTGGGAAGTGGGTGTGCGCAAGGCGAAAGAGATGTTGTTTACCGGTGAGGCGATCTCTGCGGAGGAGGCGAAATCGTTTGGCATGGTGAATCATGTTGTGCCGCGCGCTGAATTGACGGAGTTCACCACCGAAATGGCGGAGCACATTGCCCAGCGGCCGAGTTTCGGCTTGAAGCTTGCCAAGCAGTCGGTCAATCAAATGCAGGATAGCCAAGGGTTATGGACTGCGTTGCAGTCGGCAATGACGCTTCAGCAGCTCGGACACGCTAACAATCAGCAGGTGCATGGTATGGCGATCGATCCCAAAGGTGCAGAGATCATTCGAGCCCAGGCCCAGCGCAAAAGTTAGTCTTTGATCCCAGCATCGCTGTTTGAGTCAACGCTGAGTTCACGTTCGTACCGGGGCTCAGCGCACGTTAAGTCAGCGTTCGATTGATCTGCGTGCTTGACGGATTGAGCTATCTGGCGCGCTGCGAGCTTTTCGGAAGCGCCGCCATGAGGCACTTCAGAAACGCGCTGCCAAAAGTCGTTATAGAAAGGGTTTGCCAAAGCGCGCGGCTGAAAAGCCTTGCTCAAAAAGGCCTTGCTCAAAAAGCCTTGCTCAAAAGCCCTGCCGGAAGGGTTTTACTGTGAGGCTTTGATCTATTGACCTAACGGCTTCACCTGAAGTGTTTTGTTGGCGTTTGCAGGCCTAAAGCGGCAATTCAAATTCTTGACCGATTGCAGCATTGCCCGAGCCAAGGGCTGGGGCCGGACGAATGGGGTTCGGCGGGTGATTGCTAAATCGTGCATTCCGCGCAACAAGGCGCATCGGCCCGGCAACCGGATCCTCGATAATACGGATGATCTCAGAGGCTTTAACCTGGGGGTCATTGATAATCTCGGCCGGTGTCAGAACGATCCCGTGCGGGACGTCCTCAGCTGCAAACCGAGCGCTTAAATCGGCTGTGGACCACTTCGCGACTTCCTGAGCAATGTCATCGATCAATTGAGAGAAATTGGCATACATCGATGGCAGGTCAGAGAACCTTGGGTCTTCGATCCAATCTGGTCGGGACAGTGCGCGACACATGCCCTGAAATTCACCGTGCTGAACGCAAATTAAGGTGACATGGCCGTCTTGGGTCGCCAGGGTTCGATACATGGTTGTGATGTCAGCGCCGGGCCAGTCGGGGGTTTCAACAAAGCTCTCGGAGAAGAAACGGTCTGGCCAGATGAAATAAAGGCACGCCTCGAGCATCGAAATCTCGACCTGTTGACCTTTTCCGGTAGTGAGCCGCTCGATAAAGGCCGCTGACACGGCTTGCGCCGCCGTCAGGGCGGTGATCTTGTCGCACACCATCATTTTAATCAGTTCTGGCTGGCCGTTCATCGCCTGAGCACTGGCAAAACCGGCGAAGGCTTGGATCACTGGGTCATAAACGCGCCGATCCGAATAAGGCCCATGGGTGCCAACCCCATTAATCGAGACATAAATCAGTTGGGGATTAATGGCTTTGAGATCGCTATAGCCGATGCCCAGTCGTTCCATCACGCCGGGCCGATAATTCTGAATGAGGATGTCAGCCGAACCCACCATCGACTTGATCGCCGAAATGCCGGGTTCTGTCTGAAGGTTTAGGACCACCGAGTCTTTATTTCGGTTCAGTGCGGTGAACAGGCTTGAAACGCCGCGGTTAAGCGCCCCGCCCATTCGCATACTGTCACCTGACGGGTTTTCAACCTTGATCACTCGAGCACCTTGATCGGCTAGAATTGCGGTCGCGAGGGGTCCAGAAATAACACTGGTCAGATCTAGGATGGTGATACCTGAAAGGGGTCCGCTCATTCGTCTTTTTCCTTGGTTCGATAGTCGCCAAACTTTTGATCCCGCGACGTTAAGGCCGTGGTCAGGCCGGCAGCGAGCTCCTTAAAGTGCGCCTTGGTTGATTCGGTATGGAACGCCAGCGCCTGTATCTCAGTACCCGAGCGGATCGCCGCCCGAACCCCCATGAGCTCCATCTGACGGTGAACGGCGCGCTTATTCATCTGCTGTAGATCAGACGGCACCTTGGCGATCCGCTCGGCGATTTCAAGGACTTCGGCTTCTAATTTATCGGCAGGATAGGCTCGATTGGCGAAGCCTTGCTCGGCGGCCTCAATGCCGGAGATCGCATTGCCCGTCAGCATCATCTCCATGGCGTTCCGCAAACCGAGTAAGTGAGGAAAAAATTGATTGTCCGGTGGACTCATTGACCGCACAACGGGATACCCGATGCTGGCATCCTCGGCAACATACACCAGGTCGCAGGAGGTGGCGAGCTCCGTGCCACCCGCCAGGCAGTAGCCATGAACTTGCGCAATGACCGGTTTTGCCAGGTCCCAGACCCTGAAAAATCCATCAACGACATGCCGGGCCCAATTGCCGTCGCCGCCGGCCGTGTGGAAGGGTTGGTCCGCTCGATTATTGGCTTTTAGGTCGTAGCCCGCGCAAAAGGCTTTGCCCGCGCCCCGTATGATGGTGACCTGGATCGCTGGATCTTTGTCGTTGGCTTCCAGTTGTCCGTAGAGTTCGCCCCTGAGCGTATTATTGAGCGCATTTCTTGATTCGGGTCGGTTGAGTGTAATTCGGCTGACCCCCGGGCTGGGCACATCAACGAGGATATGTTTGAAATCACTCATTGGGCAGGTTCCGTTTTGCTTTTTCTCTTTGCAGACGCACGGCATCTGATTCGAGTGGTTTGGCGAGTCTGGCAGGGTCGAGGGTGCCTTTGGTATGCTCGCTCATTTTTGCGCCGTCGTAAGTAATCCATTTCTCTGGGGTGATCTCGAGCACAACGCGCAGCGGGGAGTCGAGCATTTTCTCGAAGGCATCAACCTCTTCGGGCGTGCCGCGGAGCGCTTGGGCGAGTTCTGGATAAAACCAATCTTTGATGACCTGATTCTCATGAATCTGGCACCGGCCTTTAATGGTGATGGACTTACCGGCACCCATGGAGGTGCCCTTGGAGGTAATCACAACGGACGTTTTGGGGTTTCTGGTTAGGGCCGAGATACGATGCCGGTGCGCCCCGGCGGTGATCCAGATTTTCCCCTTCCGAAAGATGTAAGAGTGTATGACGCCCATGGGCCATTCATCCTGGGTACACCAATTTAAAACGCACTCCTTTTGCTCTAAAAGCAGTGCGTCTCGGTCTTCAGGGTCGAGATGATAAATCGAGACAGCTTCATGATTGGCTGCTTTTTGCATGGGCTTTAATCCTGTTTTTTTGCTGAAAAGAAAGTGGTTCTATGGGTTTCGAACAAGGCTGGTAAATCAGCGTCCTCGGTTTTGAGCAGTAGTTCTACCCAGTGATGAAAGTGATGCCCGCCGCCCTCGTTCTTTCCGAACAGAACGAATGGCTTGCCACCGGAGGCCAGCGCCTTTTGTTGTTTGAGACCGGTTGCGTAGTCTTCTTCTTGGACAACATATTTTAGAAATTCAAATTGCGTCGACGCGGCTTCTGCCTGCGCCGCATCAGGCGGGTTTTCCATGAGGTAGTGCTGAACCGTAACAGATGTGCCGGGTGTATTGCCTGGGAAGAGTTGGGACAGCAAAATACTGCGCCCACCGCCGTCAAAGCTTGCAATCGAGATATGGGGAAAGATTGTCCAAACCCCAGAGGTCAGCGCTTGATCTGGCCAGTCTTCCGGGGCGAGATCTTTGTATTGGGCCAGCCTCGGATCAGGACCGGCGACGCGTTGATGGGGTCCCCAGTTGTAATAGTTGGCGCGATTTGGATAGTCGGGACCAAAGGTGTCCTTATGAAGGATGGGTAAGTGGTAGAGGTCCATATAACCGTCATAGGCGATCTTCCAATTGGGGCCATGCACTTCCTGGCTCGCAAAGTGATGCCAGCTTTCAAACCCGAACTCTGCGAGCAGGTCATCATAACCGGATAAAAACGTTTCAATGGGCAGGGTGCTGTCTTGGTTGAGTGTGACCCAGATGAGGCCAGCGCGTTCGAGGCAAGGTAGCGCCGTTAGGCTATGGCAGCTCTTATCGAGATCTCCGAAATCTTTATTGGCATAGATCGCGGTGAGATCCCCTTCCAAATTGTAAGTCCAGGCGTGATAGGGGCAGGTAAAGCGGTGGGTGTTGCCTTGGCCAACCGGCATGATTTGCGCGCCGCGATGACTGCACATGTTGTAAAACGCTTGAATTTCACCGTTATTGGTTCGGCTGATGAGGACCGGTGTACCCGCTGCCTCGAGCGCTTTGTAGTCTCCTGGGTTTGGCAGCTCTGCCGTGGTTGCAAGCAACAACGGCATCCGCTTAAAAATTTGCGTCATCTCTTGCTGCCAACGCTCTGGGCAGTAGTAGTTTGCTGCGGGGACTTTGAGGAAGTCCTCCGTCTGTTGGATGGTGCCGGCTTCTGCGTGCGCCAGATTGTTCTTGGCAACCGCGATGAGTTGTTCTTTTGACATTTTACTCGCCCCTTAAATCTCTTTCGATTGGATCCTGAGCCAAGACTTGACCGATCCTCCATTAAACCGGCAAGCTTGACGGTTTTCAACCATCGAAAATAAATAGGGAAAATTGGCCATGATCGAACAACTGTTCAACCTAAAAGGAGAGACCGCCGTCGTGACAGGCGCCGGGCGCGGAATCGGCGAAGGGATCGCCAAGGTCTTAGCCAGTGCCGGCGCGCATGTGGTGTGCGCCGCCAGGCGACAAGAAGAAATTGAACGGGTTGCGAGTGAGATTAATGCCAGCGGTGGCAGTGCGGCCGCGCTCGTGACGGATGTGACCGATGAGGCGGCGGTTCAAGCCTTAGCAGATTTTGCCGTCTCAACGTTTGGTGGCCTTCATATGTGGGTCAATAATGCGGGTGGGTCCAGCGTTCAAAGATCGCTCCATAAGCTAGACCGAGCGGAGTGGGATCGCACGCTTAATTTGAACTTAACCGCCGTTTGGCAATGTACTCGAATTGCCGCAGCGACAATGGATGAAGGGCGCATCTTGAACATTTCGTCACTGGCCGCCGAGGACGTGATTGCTGGTAGTGGTCACTATTCAGCGGCCAAAGCCGGCGTTAACATGTTGACCCGGACGTTTGCCCAAGAACTGGGTCCTAGAATTCGCGTGAATTGCATCATGCCCGGTGCGGTGCCGACAGAAATTATGATGAAGGCCTTGCGGCTTGAGGAGGACGATTTACCAGGCCTTGAAAAGATGCTGAAGTTACCCGCAGGAAGGCTGGGGACTCCGACGGATCTTGGTGCGGCAGCCCTGTTCTTACTATCCCCAGCGTCTGCTTGGATAACAGGTCAGAATATCCGAGTCTCTGGTGGGCCCTGATCTAGTTCAGTACGCGCACGTTGGGTTACCAATAAAAAACGAAGATCCGGCGCGGGTTGAGCGTTGTGCTGCTGCTGCATCAAACGGTGTAAAAAGATAAGCGGTTGCTATAAGAAAAGTCATGCCATGAGCCGGGCGGTGCGAGACAAAAATTGTTGACCCGCTTTTTTGATGGGATCGTTGGAAAGCGTCGCACGGTAGCGTGCCCAAAAATTGTTAAGGTTTATCTGCGCGATTTAAAGCACTTTAGAGGGCTTCACCGCGTAGCGTTGTTTAACGTGACCGGCCTTTGCGCTGAGTCTGGAATCTAAAATTGAAGCTCTAGGAAAAACTGTATGAAAACTAAAAAAATTGTTTTATTGAATCGACCGATTGGCGCGCTGAAAGAAAGTGATATGACGGTTGTTGAAGAAACGCTCACGCCACTCGAAGCAGGCGAGGTTTTACTCGAGGTCGAACATTTATCGGTGGATGCCTTTATTCGAACGACCTTTGATGAGGGGGCCTTTCATGGGACCGCTGGACTCGGTAATGCAGTGATGGCACTGGGTACAGCCCGGGTTGTCGACAGCCGATTTGACGGTTTGAATCAGGGCGACGCGGTCTTTGGGCCGATGGGGGCACAGACCCATGCGAAACTGCCTGGCGCAATGCTTCAAAAGTTGGATGAAAGCGCGTTACCTGCACGGTGTTCCCTCGGTGTATTGGGACTGGCGACGGGCATGACCGCTTATGCGGGAATGGCCAAAGTTGCACAGATCAAGGAAGGCGATACCGTCGTTGTGTCCGCAGCAGCCGGTGCGGTCGGATCCTGCGCCTGCCAGGTCGCAAAGAACCTTGGCGCCAGAGTCATTGGCATTGCCGGGGGTGCGGCGAAGGTTGATTATCTGCTCAATGAAATCGGTTGTGATGCCGCGGTTGATTACAAAGCCGATGATTTAGCAGGCCAGTTAAGTACTGCCGCGCCCGATGGCATCGATGTGTTCTTTGACAATGTCGGTGGCGAGATTTTGGATGTCGTGTTATTGCAAATCAACGAGCGTGCTCGGGTTGTGATTTGCGGTGCGGTCTCTCAATACGAGCGTACGGGCGATGTTCGGGGGCCGTCGAACTACCTGAAAATTCCTGAGAAAAATGCCAGCATGCTGGGCTTCACGGTCATGCGTTTTGCAGAAGACTACGGGGAGATCCAAGCGGCAATCACCGAATGGGTGCTCGCCGGTAAGATGAAATTACCCGAGCAGGTTGAAGAAGGTATCGATCAGTTTCCGAAAGCGCTTACCATGCTGTTCTCGGGTGGGCATATGGGCAAGTTGATGGTTAGTCCTTGATTCGCTGGGGTTCGTCTTGCTCGCAGAGTAAGACGAACCCAACGCGAGGCCTAGGCCAAATCAAGATTGATCAAAACCTTGCATTGATTGGTCGGTTTCTTAAGCGCTTCAAAGACGGCGGGCACCTGCTCGAGTGAAACCACCTCGGTGATCATTGCGTCAGCTGAAATACGGCCCTGCAACATCATATCGATGGAGAACTCGAAATCCTCTTTGTCGTAACCGACCGCCCATTGGATGGTGAGCTCTTTGCCAAAAGCCATGAGTGGCACGATGGTATCAGGATTATCACAAACGCCGATGCCCATGATGAGGCCTCGCTTGGGGGCTCTGGCAATGCATTCTTGCATGAGTCCAACAGCGCCGACGCATTCGAACTGCACCTCTGGCGCTGCGCCCGTAAGGCTTGAAAATTGTGCGGCGACATCCTTAGTCGGGTCGACAAAGTCGGTAAACCCAAAGGTTTCTGCCATCTTAAGCCGCGCCTCAGACATTTCGCTGATGACGATTCTCGCCGCACCAAAAAATCGACACCAAATCGCGCAGGTTAATCCGATGGGGCCTGCGCCGATGATGAGGATGGTCTTTTCAGCAACGCTGCCGGCCATTTTAACGGAATGCAGGCCGACCGCTAAAGGCTCAACCAAGGCGCCATCTCGATTGCTCAGGGCGTCCGGTAGTTTCACCACAAGGTCGTAGCCAACCTTGACGTATTCGCTATAAGCCCCTGAGATTTTCCCAAGGCCGATGGTTTTATCATCGATGAAAGGCAAAGAGGTGACGCGGTCACCCAGGCTAAAGTTACCGCCTTCCAAGGCACTGCCAATTTCAACGATTTCACCCGTAAATTCGTGGCCAAAAACCGTTTCTGGCGGCGCCATGAAGGGGCCTGCCCGGGAGGCATGAATGTCGGTGCCACAAATCCCGCAGTGACTTACCTTCACCAGCATTTCTCGATCGGTGATGGTGGGTTGAGGGACCGTTTCGATTGTTAGGGCCTCGCCCGGTTTGTGGAATACAGCTGCTCTCATAATTCAGTCTCCTTGGGGTCAATATAGGGTTGCAGATTAACCTGCTGGGCATCCATTAGGTTACTGGTTTGGGAATATAGGTCTTCGCCGATCAGTTTCAGGTCTTGGGAAAATGGCCAGACGGTCGCGGTGCGGCCGATGCTTGCGTAGATCGCATCCTTACGAACATCCGTTCGGCCAAACGCTTTAAGTTGCGCGCCGGTGAAGGGTCTGTCGATCTCGCCTTCGGTCACCACGGTGTCCGCGCCGATCACGATGCGCTCGATCGTGTATGCAACGCGATGGCTGCTGGACGCGATGAGTCCGGCATAGCCTTCGCCGCCGCTTGGCGCGCCTTTGCGCCTGTGTTGGTCTCCCCGGCCCAGTTATGAAACATCGGGTTGCGCACCATGGTTGCCATGAGGGCGTTCAGTGGCCCACGGCATACGGCCCGAATAGGAGGCTCGACAGTGGCCAGCATCTGTCTTGATCTTGCTGAAGGCATTTTCTGAAGCTGCTCGTCGATCAGTCGCCAACTGTTCTGAGGGTTCGCGCAGCGCATCTAGGTTCGTGCCTCAAAAAGCAGGTTCAGATCTTTTGGGGGATGGAGCAAAAGGCTTGGTAGAAACTCGAGCTCGTCTTCGCCTTCGGGCAATCTGAAATGGGTTAGCCGCTCGAGAATGACCCGAAAGCCAATGATTAACTCTTGACGAGCGAGCGGCGCCCCCAAACAATGGTGGACCCCTTGACCAAAGGCAATTTGCGCTTTGAGATTGTCTCGGGTGACGTCAAACCGATCGGGTTCTGAGAAGTGATTGGCATCTCGATTTGCCGATGCAAATTTGATCATCATGGCGGCGCCCGCCGGGATTTTAACGCCGTGCACTTCAGTATCCTCTTTGCAGATTCGCCACATTTGAGCGGTTGGGGTTGAGAGCCGCAGCATTTCCTCGACCATGTTGGGAATCAGACTCGGGTCGTCTTGAACCAGCTTCACTTGGTCGGGGTTTGTGGCGAGCAAATGCATGCCTTCGGCAAAGGTGCTGGTGGTGGTTTCATTGCCGGCAACTAAGAGTTGGGAGATGACCGATAGACATTCCTCAACGTCCATAGGTTGCTCGCCATCGGCGGAAGCGTTGACAATATCCGACAAGACGTCATCGGTTGGGTTTAACTTTCTTGCCATAATCTTATCGGCGAAATAATGTTGAAAATCGACCGTCAGTTGTGCGGCATGCAGCGCGCCTTCGCGGGTTTGGCCCGCAGAGAAAGCATAGACGTTCGCATCAGACCATTCCTTGAAAAGTGCCATATCAGATAGCGGCACACCGAGAATATAGGCAATCATTCGAACGGGCATGGGTACGGCGAACGCTGTCATCCAATTACAGTGACCTTGATGGATGATGTCATCGATCAGTTCGTTGGCAAGGTTCTCGATGTAGGGCTGAAGTTTGGCGACGCTACTGACTGAAAAGGGTTTTTGACATAAGGATCGATAACGTCTTTGCAGGGGTGGATCCGCGGTGAGCATCGTGTCCACGCGTTGATAGCCTTTTTGTAATATTGCGTCTAATTCAGGGTCTTTCGGCTGCTCTGATCCGGTTCGGATCATGGAAAATTGGTTTGAAAAACGTTTTTCATTTTTAGCAATACCAACCACGTTGTCGTAGTCCGAAACGAAATAGACATCCGTAATCGGGCAGTGGTAAACCGGCGCCTGCTCTCTGAGTTGTTGATTAAACGCGTAAGGACAGGCCAGGATCTCTGGGGCCAGGGGATTAACCGCATTCAGTGATTCTATGGTCATACTTTGTTTCTCTTAAAATAGGTTTTAAACCAGGCCCCGATTTTCATAAACGGGATGAGCATGGGTAGTACTTTGAGCATCTTCTCAACCGGCCAATCCGACAGGGCTGCATCGAGACGGCTGTACATGGCATGAAAAAGGTTTGCCGCGCGTTCTGAAGATTGATCGATTTCATCTAGGCTCATGGAAAACATGAGTAGCGTGACGACGAGGTTAACCTCGTACTCTTGCAGCATCTTCTTATAACTGTAACCCGTGACCCCCTTTTCAAGGAGCCGGTCGTGATAGCGCTTTAACAGGTCCAGTTCGTGATCTCGACGCTGTTCAATCGAGATACTTTGGGTCAACCAGCGGGCGATGTCGGTCATGGGGGATCCGATACCGGCGGTTTGCCAATCGATAATGATGGGTTTTGAGCAAGTGCCATCGGTCGGTTCAGCAAAAAAGATGTTGTCTGATCGCAAGTCGCCATGCACAAGGGTGTAGGGCATGGGGGGTGGCGGCTCCATTTTAAAGAGTGGTGGGAGCATTGGTTGCAGTTTTTGTATGGTTGGATAGGCATCAAAACGGCCGGTCAAGGCAGCGCTCGCAATACTTCCGTTGAGCAGTCGGAGACTCTCGGCAATCGGTTCGACATGGGTCAGCGGCGCGGTCCAGGTGAGTTGTTCGAGCTCGGGGTTGTTCCACCATTGCGCGTGCAGATCGGCAAAGGCCAGCATCACCTGCTCTGATTCGGCCAGGCGATTGCCAACAACTTGGTCTGTGGGTACGGCGGGCGCTAGATCTTGCATGAGCATCACAAAGTGATTGGTTTCGGCTTGGTCTTGCTGATAATAAATACGGGGCACTGATACGCCGGCACGGTCAGCGCAATCTCGATAAAAACCAAGCTCGCGGCCATAGTAATTCATTCGGCCAGCCAGCACGCGAGTGGCCTCAAAATGGCTTGAAAATTTAACGACCATACTGTTGGGCGCGGCAGCGGGCATTTGATTGTGGTGCAGTTGCAGTCTCGCTAAATCACCCATAAAACCGGACCCGACCCCAATGGTCTCAGCCTCAAAACTCAATACTTCAATGCCGGGCAGACTCAATTGTAAGGCTTGGGTCAGCCAGGTGGTATCCAGCTCAGAAAGCGCAGTTGGGAAATTAGGCTTGTTGGGCATTGTCCGGTCTACCGTGTTCAGCCCTTAATGCTGCGGGCAAGTGCTCATGATCATTGAGGGTCACCAGTCGAGGCGTCGCGGCTAAAACGACTTCGGTGATGGCGCCATTGTGCATCAAATACTGATAGCCAAACTTTGGTCGAGTTTGCAGTATTGCAGCGAGGCCATGGGCAATGGCACTGCCGTGGCTCACGAAGATTAGGTTTTGCTTAGGATAATGGGCGCGAGCTCGCTCGAGTGTGGCGTTGACACGGTCATAAACCGCCTCAGGACTTTCGCCGCCGTGACCGGTAAAAGCATCGTCTTTAATTGAATGCCTTGCGTAGCCAAAATCATGCATTTGTTGATAGGTTATGCCTTCCCAATTGCCAAGATCGCACTCGATGAGTCCGGGATCAATAATGATTTCAAGCTTGAGCTCGAGGTTGATTAATTCAGCGGTGTGCCGGGCGCGCTCAAGCGGGCTTGATAGAATCCGATGGTACTGAGTTGGCCAGGACATCAGTCTTTGGCCGGCGGCCTGGGCTTGGGCGATGCCTTTTTCATTTAATGGGGATTCCGTGACGCCATAGGCCAACTGTTGCTCATTGGCGACGGTTTCCCCATGCCGAATAAATAAGAGGTGTTGCTCGCTCAACTTTTCTGTCCTGCCCAAAAGGGTGCGCGTAACGTTCGCTTATTGATCTTGCCCATGGTGTTTCGACCCAGGTCTTCTACAAAATCGACGGATCGAGGACACTTGTAGTGTGACAAGCGGGCGCGGCAGAAGGCGATGACTTCATCGGGTTGTGCGTCTTGAATCCCGTCTTTCAGAATCACCATCGCTTTGAGTTCTTCACCCATAACGGCGTCTGGGATGCCAATACAGGCAACATCCAATATCTGGGGATGATCAATCAGGACTTGCTCTGCTTCTGCAGGATAGATATTGACGCCGCCCGAGACGATCATGTCGCTAAAGCGGTCGGTGATGTAGACGTACCCTTCGGCATCCATATAAGCGATCTCACCAAGGGTAAAAACCCCTGGCGCGATATGTGCGGCCGCAGATTTCTCTGGGTCATTGTGATAAACCACGCCTCTGCCGGTGGCATCTTCAAAATAGAGCTTGCCTTCGGTGTTGGGCGGAAGCGGATGACCGTCATCATCGAGAACCTGAGCGGTAAAGGGCGGCACGCTTCTGCCAACCGAGCCGGGGTGCTCGAGCCACTCCTCGGAGGTGATCATGCAAGTGGTTCCGACTTCACTGGCGCCATAAGCATCGGTGAAGACGGGCCCCCACCATTCGATCATCGCGCGTTTGATATCAACTGGGCATTTTGCGCCGGTGTGGCTTACTTGAATCATGCTCGAGGTGTCGTACGTCGCTTTGGTTGCATCATCAAGCGCCAGCAGTCTCACAAAGTGGGTCGGGACCATGATCGTCGAGGCGGTTTTATATTCATCAATCGTTTTGAGGGTGTTCTCAGGGTCAAACTTTGTCAGGATGACTGATGGCGCGCCGGCGGCCAGTAGGCGCGCGCCACTGAGTGGGCCGGTGTGATACATCGGGCCAACCACCAGGTGAGGTCCGAGTGCGGCCAATGGATTAAGCTTCAATTTTTGAAGGTGTTCCTCAACAGTGTTACCGCCAGCGAACATTGTGGGCGGTAAATGGGTGCCTTTCGGGCGGCCCGTCGTGCCCGAGGTATAAAGCAGATTGGGTCTGGGTCGAATGGTTGTGTCGGGCTCATCCGGTGAACTTTCGGCGAGCCAGTCGGTCCAGCTTCGGATCCCTTGCAGATCACATCGCCAGCCAATGATTTGGTCAATGCCAGCAAGATCTGCCGCTTGTTGGCCGCGCTCGGCTGTTTCTGGCCCGAGAAAAACCATTCTGGCGCCAGAATCCGACAAAATATAAGCGACTTCTTCCGCCGTTAGGTGAAAGTTAATCGGAACAACGGACGCGCCACCAATAAGCCCGCCGAGGTTAGCGAGTGCCGTCTCAACGCCATTTTCGGCAAATACCGCAATGCGCAGGTCAGGGCCGGTGTCCGCGGTTCTAATCGCGTTAGCCGCGCGATTTAACACGTCATCGACATCGAGCCAAGTTAAGGCTTGCCGTGGATCTCTGAGCGCGATTTGTTCCGGGCGCTCCGCCGCAATGGATCTAGCAAAACTGGTCATATCAAGCAACTGCCTCTTGGACTGAACGAATGTTGACCGGGATCGCGCTCATGCGCGGCATCCCGGTGATTGAGTCGAAGGTTCGGTCATCATCGACGAGTCGATTGGTGCTCGAACCCTGGGTTCTAACTTCGCCGCCATTGTCGGGTAGATCGCCCCAAGCATGGGCCATGGAGATCACGCCGGGTTTGATGTCGGCGGCGGCTTCAACAACCCCGGTGAGGGCGCCGGCAGCTGAGGAGACTTCGATAAGCTGGCCGCTGATCAGACCCAGCGCCGCAACATCGGAAGGATGCATATAGGCTGGATTGGTGGTGCCTTTCTTCCTGAGTCCGTCGAGCTGTTGGCCCGAAGAATTATAGACATGTTTCAAGCGCCGACTGATTAATAAGTGGGAGTAGGTCACGCCATCATCGACGTTGCCTTGCTGCTGCCAGTAGGTCTCGGCAGCAAGTGTTTTTAACTGCGCCGCGATATCTGTGGGCAGCAGCTGAAAACGATCTTGTTGGCCTGCTCTGGGTGGATCAACGGTCACTTGAACGGCATCGAAAATATGACCCTGACCGATGGCGGCAATCTCTTTGATGGGAATCCGGGAATCTGGCATCAATAGCGCCAAGACATCGAATTTGCTGGGACGCTTGCTTGGATCAAGGTCTCCACCCGGTAACTCGAGCGCGATGCCCGTGCGGTGGGAGAGTTCCCAATAAACTTCCCACTCCTCGAGACTCTCTGGGTTTTTCGGAAGAACAGCCTTGGTGTAATGACAGTAAGGTTCGTCATACCAAGTGTCCGTCAGCATCGTCACATCGTCGCGCTCAAGACTGAGGGTCGGTGCAATGATGTAATCCGCCAGTTTCGCTGTGGCCGATCGATACAGGTCAACGCAAACCAATAAGTCGAGCTTTTGCATGGCGCGAATCGTCTTGTCTTGATCCGGGAAAGCAACCACCGGGTTGCCGCCGAGACAGATCAGCGCTTTGATTTGACCCTCGCCCTCCAGCAAGATCTCGTCACTTAAAGTCGCGGTTGGCATCTCCCCCAGAATTTCACCCAAGCCTCTAACGCGTGACCAGGGGCCTTTTCCATAGGCGTGGTCCGGACCAATGACCTCGGCATAGCGCGGACGCGGGGGTTGTAAAACCCCGGGGTTTGCCATTCGCTCCCCAACTTTATTCACTCGGCCACACAAAGTATTCAGTGTGCAAATTAGGTGCATCGTTAAAATCGCACGCGGGGACATATTGGGTCCGGTGCCGCTCACCGCAACCCCGCGCTTTGCGTCGCCGAAGATCTGCGCGGCTTGCATGATGTCGTCGGCCGCAACGCCACACCGCTCGGCGGCATAGTCCGGTGTAAAAGGCTCAACCAGCGCGGTCAGTTCAGCAAAATTTTCAACGTGCTGCTCGCAAAAAGCCGCATCATGCAGGTTTTCTTTCACAATATAGCGGATCATCGCGGAGAGTAAGGTTGGGTCCTCGGCGGGCGTAACTTGTAGGTGCAGGGTCGCTCGGTTGGCGACCTCACTTTGGCGTGGATCCACCACAATGACCTTCATCCCCTTTTTCATTTCGTCGCGAATTCGGGCATAGGGGCTAAAGGGCGGTGGGCCTCCGAACTGGGTGTACATGGAGACCACGGGATTGTTGCCGATCATCATGCAGACGTCGGCCCCGGTGAAGGCGTGCGTGCCACCTGACCAACTGCCGAACTGTGATTGTGCTATTTTTCGACTGGGCTGATCGATGGTGACCGAGGTGTAATAACTTGGGGAGCCGACGCTCTGATGCCAAGCCTTCGCCACATGGATTGCGGCAGAGTTTTGATAGCCAAAAGAGCCGACGTAGGTTGCAACACTTCGAGGTCCGTGTTCGGCAATAATCTGCTGAATTTTTTCAGCGATTTCATCCATAGCCGTGTGAACTGAAATCGGCTTGAAATCACCGCTGGCCTGTTTTTTGAGCGTCTCCCGCACGCCCTTCGGCGTTGTGTGTTGTTCTGGAAGCTGCCGGCCTTTTATACAGGTATAACCCCCGTAAACCGGGTCTGAGGCATCGCCGCGTACTGTAATGGGCTTGCCGTTTTCGACATCCACTTCAATGGCGCAGTAAGCATGGCAAAATCGACAAAAAGTTTTGTGAGTGGTTTTGCTCATAATGGCGTCTCCTATCCATGCTGGATGCGAATTCTTCAGCGTTCACTGGCACGAGAATAATGGTAAGGCGTGCATGGGTTCCTCAAGAGTATCGAATATCGCTAAAAACAGTCAATGCTGATTTTTTTATTATTTTATCGGCAATTGATGCGGTCCTTTAGATTGTGAGTGTTTAGGCTCACGGGCTAGCTTTTACTGGTGAAATCGCTGTTAGGCTTCGGATATAAAAAAGCGGGCTTTAGCCCGCTTTTTTATACTGCGATCGTTCTAAGGATGCCAAACAAGCTTAAGGACGTCAGTGCGGGGAGTCCCATCCTTGAAAACCGGTCGTTGGACCACCCAAGAATAGGGCCTGCTTTTTGAACGCTGCATCCGTTAAGTTCTTGCCAAGGGCGGTGATGGATCATGGATCGCTATTGCCGGCTTCTCAGTTGTAAGCGAGCCGAGCATCCATTTGAGGGTAGCCGCCTTCGTAGAGACGCTGATCGGCGCCGCTTGTGTTGATCGTTAGGAAGTCGCCAACGGGCTTGTCGCCGACGTGGAGCCCTAGAACGCCATTGCTCACTTTACGATCGTAGGCGAATTGCAGCGAAAAGTTGGAATCGGGTTGCCGGGAGGCTGAGCCGCCCCCACTTTTCTAAGCGTTCCAATAGGATCTAACGTGCCGACGACGGCCGTCACGCAGCCATCCCGGATTTGACACGGCAGGGCAAACGCTTCGTTCTCGAGGTCGATCGCCCCGGCGTTAAAAATCAGCCGCATAGTGTCATTGATGAGCCATTGGCCTTCAAGTTTCCAGCCCTTGGACGCAATACCGTGGCCATTGTTGATCAAGATGGTCGTTTCATTGGACTCGGTGTGAATGGGTTGGCGATGATCCTTGGGATACGGCTTAGGTCATCTGAGAGACAAAAGTATTCAAGTCAAAGTAATCGCGCCAGGCTTTGATTTTGCCATTTTCAATCTCGAAAGTGCCCATGACTGGGATAGAAACATCCTTGCCATGACTCATTTTAAAGTTGTCGAGCCGTTCCGTTAAGACAACCGAACCGTTGGCCGCAATGTTCAATGTAATCCAATCAACGGCAACGGCCTGCATGCCTCGGATGACGGCTTCAGCTGCAGCCTTGCCTTCTAATTTTTCCATCGGGATGTTGTGATAAATCACGTCCTCGGCGAGGAGATCAACGACCGTGTCCCAGTCCATCTGGTTCCAGCCCTCGATAAATGCTTCTACGATTTCAGTGGGTGTCATGATGATCTCCTCAAAGATTGATTCAGCAAAGGATTAAATTGCCTGTGAGGCGTCTAGCGCCGTTGCAGCCACCAGTCGGCAATCGACAAGGGATAGCGTTTAGCCGCCTCAACCATTGCCTCACTATGATGTGGCGCAAGGGGGGCGTCTATGGTTTTGGTAAGCGGATTGGCGCCCTCGACGGGGTCAAGATATTCAAGGCTGATTGACTCGATCACCGCGCCGAAGTCGACGCCTTCATGATGGTCAGAATTTTGATGATCATAAAAGGCCCATTTGTCCCGAAAACTGAGTAGGCAGTAGTAGAAATTGGGTTTTTGGCCCTTAAAATATTCGTAGCGAAGCACCCCATCTTCTGCGGATAAAGTGCTTTCAACCATATACGTCATGATCTGTTCAAACTCGGCCTCTGAACCCGGCTTGATGGTGATGTGCGCAAGTAAGGTGGTCATTCAACTGTCTCCTGCAGAGTCCGGTAAAAAATGGCGTCGTGCGCGCCGGTCCTAAGGCAGCTTGCCATTGTGTTGACCACCTGACACGTCGATGAGTTGGCCGTTAATAAAGCCAGAGGTTTCGTCATCGGCTAACCACAAGGCGGTTTGGGCGATATCATCGATGGTGCCCATGCGACCTGCTGGGATGTGTGGGATAAAGCGCGTCTCAGAATCGCTAGTGGTAAACATGGCATCGGTCATGTCCGTCTGAATCAAACCCGCGGCAATGCTGTTGAACCGAATCGATTTAGGCCCGTATTCCAAGGCGGCCACTTTGATCGCATAGTCGATGCCGGCTCTCGCTGCAGCATAGACGCTCAACGCCGGCCCGGGTAGTCGCGCGGTCAAGGATGAGATTGTGATGATGGAGCCGCCGTCTGTCATGGCTTCGGCTGCGTAGCGAAAGCATAACAGGGCGCCGATAAAGCTCACGTCCAAAGTCGGTTGAATCTGTTCCGGGGTGAGCATTGCAATCGGGCTTGCGGCAAGTCCGCCCGCGCTGTTGATTGCGATATCAACCCGCCCGGTCTGCGCTTTTGCCGCAGTAAACAGCGCCTCGATTGACGCGGCGTCGCTCATGTCGCAGGCGATTGCCAGGCCGTCAATTTCCTCAGCTAAGGCTTGCAGCGGCGCCAGTCGTCGACCCGAAACCACAACCTTGGCGCCGTTCTGGGCTAGGAGTCGAGCAATGGCGACGCCAAAATTGTGTTGACCAGAGGCGCCGATAACGACAGCGGTTTTTCCTTGCAGACTCATAAAAACTCCTAATTGGGTCAAGGTGTTGAAGGTTAGAAAGTGAAGGTTGTCTCTCGCCCTGTTTATATTGCTTGGTGCGCTTGCTTAGGTCATGGGCAAGTGTTGCTGATCAATTCTTTTGATCCGCGCCGAGCGGTATCACCGTCCCTGTAAGGCGGCAACAACCGGCGCAAAACTTTCCATATTGGTTTCACCCACGGTGATATAGGAGATGCCGTACTGTTCCCGTCGAACCTCGAGTTCATCACAGATTTCTGTGACCGACCCAAATAAGGCATGGGGGTGCTTTCGCATCTCTTCAGGGGTTGAGCCAAAATTCTGCGCAAAGCCTTCAACGATCGGTTGGGCATTGTCTGTTACAAACGTAAAATAAGCGCCAATCTCGAGTTCAATTTCGTTGAATCGCTGGCCCGCACCTTCTTTAACCCATTGGATCTTTCGGAGTGTTTCGGAGGCGGTCGAGGTGCTGATGCCATCGGGCCCAATAATGCCTTTGCGATTGTTAAAGTTGAGGCTGACGATGTTGGCTTCTCGACCGGCCAGACGCAGCACCCGAGGCGAGCCGCCGCCAATCATGATGGGTGGATGCGGTTGGTTGACCGGTTTGGGGATGCCCTCAAATTCTTGCCAGCTGATATCAATGTTATTGAGGTCAACGATGCCGTTTTGGCTATAGGCTTTCGTGGCCTGGACGACCCGTTCCAAACGATCAATTCTTCGACCCGGGGAATCCATAGTTAAGCCAATGGCCTGATACTCATCCGCGAGCCAGCCGGCGCCTAACCCCAGCTCAAGTCGACCACCTGAGAGTAAGTCGATGGTCATCGCTTCTTTAATCAGCACAACCGGGAGGTGGTAGTCGATACAAAAAACGCGGCAGCCAATTTTAATATCAGTGGTGACCGCAGCGGCGTAAGCCATGGCGGGTACGGCCGCTAAACTCTGCACAGGATGATTGGTTCGCTCAAGCGCTGGACCCGGCCCGATAATATGATCGGCCAGATGAAAGGCGCTGTAGCCTAGGGCCTCGGCTCTTTGAACTTGGTCAGCCCAGGCTTTACCAGATTCAGCATGAAAGCTTTGGACGCCAAAACGGAAAGGCTTCGTCATAGGTTAGTCACCTTTGCAGTAGGCAATGCCGCGGCGTAGGAGCTCGTAGTATTCAGGTTTATCCCAAGAGCCCAGTTCGATATTGGGGTAAAACGGTACCATCGGTTGCATATCATAATGACCACGGCAATGGCCGAGGTTTAAATAAAGCACTTCACCCTCGCCCAGCGGTCTCAGATAATAAATCGGTCTTGGGGCGTTGTCTGGCCAATCGGTATTCACAAAGCCGGTCGCCTCACCCGTAAACTCGGTATGCAGCAACATGTCGTGATCTGCCAGTTGCTTGCAAAGATATAACTCGTCATCGGTCTCAAATTCATTAATGCCGGCAACAAGCGGATGGTCTGGATTAGAAACCCTAACGGTAAAGGGCTGAATTGGGGGATGGGCCATAAATTGTGAGCCTAGAGTTTCCATGAAAACCGGCGCAACCTCAGGACAGGCTACGCCGTTCTCGGTGAACTCAAGGATGGAGTTGGTCCCATGTAGCGCAAACCATTTGCCGCCTTTTTCCACAAAGCTTTTTAGCGCAATTTGCTCGGCTTCGGTGGGGATGAGATTACAGGTATAAGAAATCAGGAAATCGCTGCTTGCGATCGCCTCACTGTCACTGTAATCGCTGGCAACGGTTGTGCGCACTGATGGGTGCTCGGCGAGAAGCTTCAGCAGCTCCAGCCGAGCATAATCAATGTCGTGATAGTCGCCAGCGGCAACCAGATAGGCCTTTATGGCTGTTTCTGACATGGGATAACTCCGATTGGTCTAGTATTGAATCCGCTTGGTCATGCCGCCATCAATCACAACGTTTGTGCCCGTCGTGAATCCGCCGAGTGGGCTGATTAAGAGTGCGGCTTGTGCGGCGATTTCCTCTGCGGAACCGAGACGGCCGAGCGGGATGGTTGCAAGTGTGGAATCATAAAAAGCAGTCATGCCCTTCTTGATTTTGTCCCATGAACCGCCTTCGACAAAAATTGGGCCCGGGCTGATCGCATTAACACGAACGCCTTTAGCGCCTAATTCCTGAGACAGTGCGCCCGAGTAATTGAGCAGACCGGCCTTCATCGCGTTGTAAGGCCCGGCGTTCATGAAATGCTCCAAAGCGGCAGTCGTTGAAATCATGACGACGCTGGCATTGGCGGATTTTTCGAAGAAAGGTTTGCACGCTTCAACGCCGTGTACCGCAGATAAAATATTGTAGTTGAACTGAGAAATCCAGCCTGCATCGCCCGGTGCATTACCGCCGGAAACGTTAGAAACAAAGGCATCGATTCCGCCTAGCTCTTCCCCAACAGAATTAATCCAGGCCGCAAACGCATCGCCATCAGCAACGTCGAGGGCTTTCCCGGTGACCTTCACGCCTTTAGCGGATAACGCTTCAACTGCACTGCTAACGTCATCGGCGCTTCGAGCGCAGATCGCAATATTGCAGCCTTCTCCCGCCAGGGTTTCAGCGATGGCGCGACCAATACCTTTTGTGCCGCCTGTGATAATGACGTTGTGTCCGGTGAGTTTTAAATCCATTGTGAGCTCCTAGGTTGATGTTGAGGTTTAAAATTTTTTTGCAGGCAATCGCTTCTTTGTCCGTCGGCTAAGGGTTAACCATAACGCCGCCGTCAACCGCCAAACCATGCGCAGTAATAAAGGCAGCCTCCGCAGTAAGCAGGAAATTGATCGCGTTGGCAATATCTTCTGGTTGCCCAAGCCGGCCAATAGCGGACTTCTTGGACCAAAAGTCGGTGAATCCGGGGTCGGCTGCAATTGCTGGGCCGGTGATACCCGTCACAATTGCGCCCGGCAAAATGTAGTTGGCGGTGATGCCAAAGGTGCCCAGTTCTAACGCCAACGTTTTGGTTAAACCTGCGACCGCGTGCTTTGACGTGGTGTAAGCCCCCATACCGGGTCCGGCAAGATTAGACATGATTGAGCCAATGTTGACAATGCGGCCCCGGGTGCTGTGCTTTAAATAGGGAATGGCGGCTCGAGAAATTCTAAACACCGCCTTCAAATTAACATCGAGGATTCGATCCCAAGCATCATCTGCCATGGTCTCGACCTCGCTACCCCCGACCATGCCGGCATTGTTGATCAAAAAGTCGAGTTGGCCGAAGTGATCGATGGCGCAGGCCAGGATTTTGGCCGGGCTGCCATCTGCCGCAACATCTGCTTGTAAATATTGTAGGTGCTCGGCATGCCAGCTGGGCTCGGGTTGGACATCCACAATGAGTACCTGGGCGCCTTCATGGATCAGTCTTGCCGCGGTGGCTCGACCAATACCGCTATTGCCGCCAGTAACAATGGCGGCAAGCCCTGTGTGTAATGATGTCATATCCAATTTCCTAACGGTCGAGATGGCACATGATCCAAGGGCTCTAGCCTAGGCAAGGAAAAAGAGTCAGTCAAGACTGTTTTTATAGAAACGTTGAAGACTGTTTTTATAGAAAAGTTCAAGACTGTTTTTATAGGATCCTTTAAAACAGTTTCACGAAGCGTGGCCTCGCAGCGATTCATTGGCATCAGGCAAAGCGGTTCTTTGGCCTGTGCGGGTTCTTTTTCGCTGATTAAGTCCTGCCGCTAGCCCAGGTGATTGCGTTACTGAATAACTGCTGAAAGTGTGCGTTGTTCCAAGCTTCGACATCATCTCCACCCTGGAGGTAGCAGATGCGGCTATTGTCGTGTTGTTTCGTCCAGCCAACGAGATTGCTGCCGGTTGGGTGCCGCCAGTTATCATTCCAATGCATCAAGCCACGCTCGACAACGGCCGCTGCAGAATAAAAATGCGCTTGCTCGAACGTGTAATCGCTCGCGAGCAGGGGCCTGATGCGGTCTTCATCAACCTCGTACAGATAAAGCTCATCCGTCATGTTAAAGCGAGACGGTAGTCCGGCGGTGATCGGATGATTCCGGTCGACGACAGAGATTTCGTGGCTGACTTTGTGTCGATAGCCACTGTCTTGGACGTCGGCCCCATCAATTTTTCGCGGGGTATAGAGGAACTGACCGCCGATAATATCTCGGTATTCTGGCCAGCTGGGCCATCCAGCGATGGCGTGGTGCAAAAACACCATGCCCTTGCCATCTTTGAGTAGCGCTTTGAATTGCTGCTTAAAGCGCTCAGAGGGGTCTGAATAAACGGGTCCGCCTGGCGTGAAGGAAATCCCAGGCATATCGTAAAAAACCAGGCAATCGTAGGGTGCCATCAGCTCCGGACTCATGATGGTTTCTGCCAAGGGTTGCTCGACATGCGTGTATTGGCCGGCGAGCGAGTCAAGCATTGCAAAGAATGCACCCTTGTTAAAAGGGTGCCCTTTCGTAATGACTAGGAAGTTAGGGTCAGACATGATGAAGTGACGGCGTGTTTGCTTTCAAGTAGTATCATAGTGAATCAATCGTTAGTAAAGAGGGCTTGACGTTTTGGACGGAAAGCAAAAGCAGGCAGCTGATGACGGCAAAAGCTGGCAGAAAATAAAAAGCGAGCAAACGAAGACCGCGATCTTAAACGCGGCGTTGGACTGTTTTCTCTTGGTTGGTTTTAACAAAACAACAACTGAAAAAATCGCTAAACAAGCCAAAGTCTCGCGCGGTGCGATGTTGCATCATTTCCCTCAGCGTTCAGACTTAATTCACGCGTCGGTGCAGCACTTGCATCGAAAACGGCTGGAGGCTTTCGAGGAGACGCTTTCTAAACTCAATGAAGACGCAGACTTTACGTTGGTAGAAGAGGGCATTGATGCGTTTTGGGATCAACTCCAATCACCGCTTTTCGTGGTGTATTGTGAGCTGCTGGTGGCCTCCAGAACCGATGAGGAGCTTAAGGGGACGCTGGCGCCTGCGATCAGAGATTTCCAAACCGCGTGGCGTGAAAAATCGGAACGAATCTTCCCTGACCTTGCGTTATCGGAGCAGTATGGGCTCGCCACTGCGCTTACTCGGTATTTGTTAGAAGGCATTGCGTTTCATGCGCAGTCTACGCAGGGGCCATTTTTAAGTTCTAACTCGAAGATCTTAATCGATTGGTTGAAATTGACGGTTCGAGAGATGTTTCAGGACGTCCGCGTCAGTAAGAGCGCGCTCACGGCGGCAGAGCAGCGCCAAGACTGACCCTTGCCGATGGGCCGAGCGATATAATAAATGGAATTAATTCAAATGGCATGCGAGCCGCGTTGAGCAACGCGAAAGGGTCAAACGAAAAGGTAATGTAGCTCGTGATGGCGTAATAGTAAAAGGGAGAACTTTGTGAAAATTATCATTTCAGGCACCGTAGATCTGGATCCGGACCAAATGGATGCTGCGATGGCCGCGGCTAAGCCGCTCATCATCGGCGCGCTGACCCAAGACGGGATTTTGGATTACGACTGGTGCCCCGACCCGCTCACGCCGGGCCGCATTCGAGTTTTTGAGCGGTGGGCTTCAACCGACGCGCTTGAGAAACATTTTAAAAATCATTGGTACTCAGACATGCGAGAAACCCTAGGGCAATTCGGTATCCGAGGCGCTGATGTGCTGAAGTATCAAATTGACTTAGCAGAGCCCGTTTACGATGAAACGGGTACGGCTAGGGCTGATTTCTTTACTGTCTGAAAAAGCCAAAACCAGCCTAAAAGATCCTGAAATCGGCGTGTTGTTCGGCGTGTTGAAATAAACCGTCAGCCTTGACTGTTTAACGAGCCTCGCTCATCATGCTGAGACGTGGTCCTTTATGGCGCGATGGCGCGCATGCGGACCTAGGATTTGGATTGTGTTCGATGTTAATCCGGTTGGGTAATGGTGCGCTGGATGAGGTGTTTTAGTAAAAATCAATGTGCCGGGCCTTCGCCATATTGATGCTGGTAAAGTGCCCAAAAGCCGCACCGCGCAGGTTTTTGAGGCGTTTGAGTTGGGTCCGAAGGGATACCGACTCAGAAAATGGGGGTTAAAACCCAGAGATGGATACAAAACGGTCCCGGAGTTAAGTCTTACCGTTTAAACAATATCGCGACAACGCGGGAAATGCGCGCGATCAATCATCAGCCTTGTGCAGTCTCTACTGAGAACAGCAGAAGGGTAAATTGAATTTGAAACGGATAATTAATGTGGCCAAAAATATAACCAATAAAACCTTAATAGACTTGCACTCGTGCATGGTTCGGATTCGGCGCTTTGAAGAAGAGGCCGGGAAGTTGATGGAAGATGGCAAGATTCCGGGCGCGCTTCATCTGTATGTTGGCCAGGAGGCGGTGGCCGCGGGGGTCATGGCGCACCTTAGCAACAAGGACCAAATTACGAGCACCCACCGTGGACACGGCCACGTGATTGCAAAGGGCGGGCAGTTCTCGCCGATGTTTGCGGAGCTCTATGGCAAAGTTACTGGCTATTGCAAAGGCAAGGGCGGCAGCATGCATATTTCTAATATGGCGCTCGGCATACTCGGTGCCAACGGCATTGTGGGTGGCGGCCCGCCCATTGCGATGGGGGCTGCTTTTTCCAATAAGTTTCGAAAAACAAAGCAAGTCGCCGTGACATTTTTTGGTGATGGCGCCTCCAATGAAGGCAGTTTCCACGAGGCCGCAAATATGGCCGCGTTGTATAAATTGCCGTGTGTTTTCGTTTGCGAAAACAATGGCTTTGGTGAATACACTCGGCAGACCAACCATCAAGCGGTCACCGATGTTGCTGATCGGGCCGCGGGTTACGGCATGCCGGGTGTGGTGGTTGATGGCATGGATGTGATGGCAGTCTATGAGGCGGCGGAAGAGGCGATCAAGCGTGCTCGAGCCGGTGAAGGGCCGACATTGCTCGAATGTAAGACCTATCGGTATTTTGATCATGTTGGGATTCGCGGCATGGGACTGACCTACAGAACCGACGAAGAGGTTGATGCCTGGAAGAAGCGGGATGCCATCGCGAGCTTTGAAAAGCTGCTGACCAAGCAAGGTATTTTGACCGCAAAGAAAATTGAAAATGTGTATACGCGAGCAAACGAAGAAATCAAAGAAGGGGTCGCGTTTGCAGAAGCATCGCCCTTCCCAACCGAAGCTGATTTGCTCGAAGATGTTTATTTTGTAGGAGCCGCATCATGAGTGAAGCATTAAAAAATGGGCCCAGAATGTTGCCCTATGTCTCAGCAATTACGGAAGCGGTACGTCAGGTCCTCGAAGAGCAGGATAATGCCTTTGTGGCCGGAGAAGATGTCGGGCAGGCGGGTAGTGTCTTTGGATACTATCAAGGCCTCTTGGCTGAATTCGGTGATCGGCGAATTGTGGATACCCCCATTAGTGAGAAGGGCATTATTGGCTTGGGTGTTGGCGCGGCGGCGACCGGCTGCCGGCCTATTATTGATATCATGTTTATGGATTTCCTCGGCGAGTGTATGGATGAAGTCGCCAATCAAATGGCCAAAATGCGGTTTATGTTTGGTGGTGGGGCAACCTTACCGATCACAGTGCTCACCATGGCGGGTGCCGGGATGAACCTTGCCGCGCAGCATTCTCAAAGTTGGGAGGCCTTCCTTGCGCATCTACCCGGGGTCAAGGTATTGATGCCGTCGAATGCCTATGACGCCAAAGGGATGATCATTGCTGCCGCCAGAGATGACAATCCGGTTTTTGTTGTGCTGAATAAGATGAGTCTTGCCATGCAGGCCGAGGTGCCTGAAGAAATGTATGAAGTACCGATCGGCCGCGCGTCGATTGTGCGTGAAGGATCAGGGTTCTCAATTTTTGCGATGGGCCGCATGGTGCATGAGGCCTTGGCTGCGGCGAAAACCCTAGAAGGGCTTGGAATTGATTGCGAAGTCGTGGACGTCCGAAGTATCCAGCCGTTCGATAGTGAAACCGCGGTGGCCTCTATCAAGAAAACCCATCGCGCCCTGATTGTTCACGAGGCAGTCCGGTTTGGCGGCTTCGGTGGCGAGATCGTCGCTCAGCTGCAAGAGGAAGCCTTTGATTATCTAGATGCGCCCATTGCAAGAGTCGGCGCGCCATTTTCGCCAGTGCCCTATAGCCCTGCGCTTGAAAAACTCTACATCCCGAATGCTGAGCGCATTGTCGCAGAAGTTAAAAAGGTGTTGGGGATATAAAGTCGTGCGGGCTGTTGGGCTGGTTGCCAACCCTGCATCAGGTAAGGATATTAGGCGCTTAGCAGGTAAAGCCTCGGTGTTTGATAACCGAGAAAAACTCGCGATCGTCCGGCGTGCCGTATTAGGCGCCATTGCTGCTGGTGCGACGCGCTTTATCTACATGAGCGACTCACACGGGATTGTAAAGCAAGCCATAGCAGAAACGGCGATTCCGCGTGGGGTTCGGTTTGAAGCCCTTCCGAGTTCAGGAACGGCCTCGGCAATGGATACGATTGTGGCTGCCGAACAAATGGCGCAAAAGAACTGCGCTGTGGTGTTGGTGCTGGGCGGAGACGGTACCAATCGGGCTTTTGCTCGCGGTTGGCGCGACGCGACCTTGGTTTCGTTGTCAACCGGGACGAATAACGTATTTCCCGTCATGGCCGAAGCCACGGTTGCGGGCATGGCACTTGGGTTAATTGCCTCGGGCAAGGTCAAGGGCCATGCGGTATCCAGTCAGGCAAAACTGATTGACGTTGAGATTGAGGGGGAAGGGCAGGATATTGCGCTGATTGATGCGGTCATCACTCGGGATGCCTTCATCGGTGCGAAGGCGCTGCTGGACCCGAGTCGATTAAAAGAAGCCCTGTTGAGCCGAGCAGAACCAGCAGCAGTGGGGATAACGAGCCTCGGCGGTTTGGTGCGGCCGGTCTCGAGTCAGGATGATTTTGGACTGCACTTAACGTTTGGCAAGGACGGTCGAGAGCTGCTCGCGCCAATGGGCCCAGGGATGTTCGCAAAAGTGAGTATTAGCAAAACCCGGTTGGTTAAATTCGGGAAAGTTGTGAGGGCTCGGGGCCCATCTGTGATTGCGCTGGATGGTGAACGTGAACGGGTGGTTGCGAACGGTCAAAATATTGCAATGCAGATCTCAAGGAGTGGACCTTGGGTTGTTGATTTGGCGGCGGCGCTGCAGCGAGCGGCCAAACAAAAAACATTTTTAAGAACGATTTAGGGGAAGCGAGTGCCCAGAGAAATTTATTTAGTAAAAGTTGGGATGACCATGACCGAGGGCATGGTGTCGGAATGGTTTATTGCCGATGGCGCCTCTGTCAAAAAAGGTGAGATGCTGTATTCCTTGGAAACAGAGAAAGTGAATCTCGATGTTGATGCTGAAATGGACGGGATCGTTAAACATACAACTGACGTGGGCGTTATGCTGGCACCGGGTGATGTGGTTGGTTATATCTTCGCGGCAGACGAGGTCATTCCGGCGGATTTTTCAGGGGTCGCAAGCCCTGCTGCGGATCCTGTGGTTGACGCACCAAAAGCCGAGGCCCCGGCCGCTGTGGTCAGCGCGGCGCCTGAACCGATTGTTGTCGCAAGTATTGATGGCCGGCTGAAGTCCTCACCGGCCGCGCGCCGCTTGGCATCAGAATTGGGGGTTACCTTGGCGGGTTTAGCCGGTTCTGGACCAGGCGGGCGGATTGTCGAGGCAGATGTGACCCACGCTTCCTTGCAGCCTCAAAGGGCTGGCGTCGCTGCGCCCCAAGTTGCTTCAGGAGCCAGTATTAACGCGTCGCCGCTTGCGCGCCGATTGGCAGCTGAGCGCGGTATCGATCTGAGTCAAATTAAAGGTTCTGGTCCTCAGGGCAGGGTCCTGCAGAGTGATCTTGATCAAGCGCCGTTGGCGCTCGCGGGTTCAGTGCCGGCGCCGGCTGGGCCCATGGCGGGATCAACCGTACCCGTTCGAGGCATGCGGAAAACAATCGCCCAACGGATGCATCAAAGTTTGCAGACTGCGGCTCAGCTATCGATGGATATGACCGCGCAGATGGACGATGCCGTTCGCTTGCGAGGGCAATTGCTTAAGGAATGGGAAGGCCAGGCGCGTCCGAGCTATACCGATCTGGTGATCAAGGCGGTCGCAAAAGCCCTTGTTCAGCATCCGATGATGAACAGTCGTTTTGATGACACTGAAATTACGCTCCTTCGAGAGGTTCATATGGGGCTTGCCGTATCGGTTCCAGAAGGCTTGTTGGTGCCAGTGATACGCAATGTTCATGACCTCGATTTGAAAGAAATCGCCCAGGAGAGCGCCCGATTAGCCGCCGCTGCCCGAGCCGGCACGCTTGGACTTGATGATTATGCTGGCGGAACCTTCACCATCTCGGCGTTGGGGATGTTCGGCGTTAATTCGTTCACACCGATTATCAATCAGCCGCAAACCGGGATTCTCGGTGTGAATCAGTTGTTTGATGGGCTTACTTGGGACGGTGATAAACCGATCAAAACCAAGCAAATGAACCTATCGTTGACCTGGGATCACAGGGCGGTCGATGGTGCGCCTGCTGCTGCGTTCTTGGCAACCGTGGTTGAGTTTTTATCCGAGCCTTATAGGTTGCTGCTATGAACGAATTTGATGTTGTGGTCATTGGCGGCGGTCCGGGAGGTTATGCTGCCGGCATTCGAGCTTCCCAATTGGGATTAACGGTTGCCCTGGTTGAGCGCGAGGCTCTTGGCGGCACTTGCTTGAATTGGGGCTGTATCCCAACGAAGTCGCTACTGCATTCCGCTGAGTTGTATACGCAAATGCGCTCGGCCGAGGATTTTGGCATCCAAGCCAAATCAGTTGGCTTTGACCTTTCAAAAATTGTCCAAAAATCAAGACAAGCCGCGGATCAGCTGAGCCAGGGGATCGCGCAACTGATGAAGAAAAATAAAATCCAGGTCTTCACGGGGGATGCAAGCGTTGTCTCCGTCGGGCAGGTTCAGGTTGGTGATCAACTACTCGTAACCGATAGTATTGTGATTGCATCGGGTGCAGAGCAAAAAAGCCTGGGTTCAATGGCCATTGATGGTCAGCAGATCTGGGGCGCGCGCGAGGCCATGACGCCGACCGCATTACCCGCTCGGTTACTGATTGTCGGTGCTGGCGCCATTGGCGTTGAATTTGCTAGTTTTTACCAAGCCCTAGGTTCAGCCGTGACCCTGCTTGAGGTGGCGCCGAATATTTTGCCTGCCGAGGATTCTGACATTTCGGCCCTTGCGGCTGAGGCGCTCTCGCAAAGGGGCATTACCATCCAAGTCGGCCAAGGACTCCAGGCCTTGGCATCGGTTGCTGGCGGTGTACAGGCAACCATCAATGGGGAAGTCCTCGAGTTTGATGCGGCCATCTTGTCGGTTGGGGTTTCGGGGCGCGTTCAGGGGCTCGGTTTAGAAGCCCTGGGTGTTGCCATGCAGCGTGGCTTCATCGTGGTCGATGACCGCCAGCAAACATCGATACCGGGAATCTATGCGATAGGCGACGTGGCGGGCGCGCCGTGTCTGGCGCATAAAGCCACGCATGAGGCGATGATCGCAGCAGAAAGCATCGCTGGGCGAGCGGTGCAAGGCCTTCAGCGGAATCGAATTCCGGGCTGCACCTATAGCTTTCCGCAGATTGCGAGTGTTGGACTTCGAGAACAGGATGCGGGCGATCGTGCGTTACGAATTGGCCGATTTCCGCTCTATGCCAACGGCAAAGCCGTGGTCTCAGGTCATACCGAAGGCATGATTAAGACTATTTTCGATGCAGAGACCGGCGCGTTGCTCGGCGCGCATTTGATTGGGGACTCGGTCACTGAGTTAATCCAAGGGTTTGTCATCGCCATCGGGCTTGAAACAACCGAGCACGAACTGCTGGAAACCATCTTTCCGCATCCGACGGTCTCCGAAGCGATGCAAGAATCAGTCTTGTTAGCCTTTGACCGGCCGCTTCACCTCTGAGCCTGCCTGCTCGGCTGTTGCGCTCAAGCAGGCAGTATTCGAAAGTGAATCGGTGATGTCGGATTAGCCGAGGTTCATGCTCTGAGATAGAACGGCATAGCCATTGGTTGCGGCTAAGCGCTTACCAACCACCGCCTGATAGTCCTCAGAGTTATACCAAGTCTTTGCCGCTTCTGTGGACTCAAACTTGATGATAACGGTTTGCGCGCCGGGTGCCTCGCCTTCCATGGTTTCAGCGGCGACATCGAGCACCACCAGTTCGGCGCCATATTTCGCGAGGGTAGGGCCCGCGCCCGCGCCGTATTCAGCGTAGAGTGCCGCGTCGTTGACTTGATATTGCGCTATAAAATAAGCAGCCATGTCGTTCTCCTTTTGATTTATGAAGCTTCTCGTTCGGTATGTCGCGCGCGATAAGGCGGCGCCACCTGCCCGCGTTCATCCCGAATATCAAATTCTTGGCTCAGGTCCTCGACCCATTGAATTGACCCTGATCGAGCCATAATGTCGCTGGCGAGTGCCAGGGCTGGTACGCATCGGCCAACGCCGAGGGGCGTTTGCGAATCGCTGAGGTCCGTGCCATTTTTTTCTGCGTGGGCCGCTATGAACTCCGTTGCAACCGACCCGGGATAGAGGACGACGGCGGCCACGCCTTTTGGCTCAAGCTCGATGGCCATATCTTTGGTCAAGCGATCAAGACCTGCTTTACCGGCGCCGTAGGAGGATGAGAAGTGATAAGACTGCCCGCCCGGAGAGGATACATTCACCATGAGTGCGCCAGGCCCTGCTGCAAAGAGCAGTGGGGCTGCGTGCCAGCTGGCGACGTAATGCGCCCGCAGACCAATGCCGACCTGGTCATCCCAAATATGGATGGGATGATCCCAAAAGCCGCCGCCCCAAGCCGGTGGGCTGGGTATTTTATAAACGTTGTTTACGAGAATGTCGATCTTGCCGGCCTCTGCCGCAACCTTCTTGAAAAACTGCTCGATTTCGTCATCGTTGGCATGATCGACCTGGGTTGCGATACCAATACCGCCTGCCTGTTCTATGGCGGCAACACTGCCGCGTAAGGTGAGTTCACCGTCGCCATTTGATCGACCGGTGATATAAATCGTTGCGCCTTCCTCGGCGAGTGCAATGGCGCAACCGCGGCCAATGCCGCGAGTGGCGCCCGTGACGACACAAATCTTTCCTTGAAGTCGGCCTGTCATTAAATGCTCCTTAACGAGATTCTCGAGTTGGGTGAATTAAAGTAGTTCCGCGAGTTTTGCGCGTTGCCAAACCCCATCACCAAACATAAATTGGCTGTGCATCTGACGTTTGTGATAAATCTGAACATCGGCTTCCCACGTGAAACCGATGCCACCATGCAATTGAGTCGAGCGGTTCGCGCAAAACTCTGCAGTGTCTGAAGCGCTTGATTTCGCCAAGTGGGCGCAGCGCGCAGCATCATCCGGATCAAAATCAAAGGCCGCCGCCGCTTGGTAAACCAAAGATCGCGTCTCATCCGTGGCAATCATCATATCAACGATGGGATGTTTAACTGCCTGAAAAAATCCGAGGGGGTGGTCAAACTGATGTCGAACCTTCGCATAGTCGGCGGTTGCCTGAAGTTGCCATTCTGCCGCGCCAGCGATGTCAGCAGCGGTGAGTGTGAGCAGCGCAGGCAGGGCAAGGTTGAGGCAGCGTGAACCTTGGCCTTGCTCCGTTAAGGGCTCAGCGTCGGTCGCGTGAAAGGCAACGCGTGCTTGGTCGCGCGTTAGATCAACAATGCGGTCGGGGCTGAGTTCAACCGTCGGGTCGGTTCGGTTGACTCGAAAAAGATCGATCCCGTCTTGGCATTGGGCCGCAACAATCAAAACATCACACTTCTGGGCATCTGTTACATACCAGGCGCTGCCGAGAAGCTTGCCATCACTGAATTGAACATCGGTCGAGTCTGCCTCCAGGGATCCGTCCTCGCCATAGAGGGCTAAAGCGGCGCAGAGCCCGGACGCCATGTCCTCAAGCAATTGTTTGGCTGAATCGGTTGGCGCTTGCCGAAGAATAAATGCGGCGAGTAAGTTGTTGCTGAGCGGCGTTGGCAACGCATAACGGCCAATCTCTTCCGCCAGCGCAGTGGCTGCGACCAGCCCCATGCCAATGCCGCCCTGCGCTTCAGGAATGGCAACGGCGTGCATGCCGAGTTCCACGGTTTTTTGCCAATTTTGGGTATCAAAGTAGGCTGGCCTGGGGCTGCCGTGATAGGGGTCTTCTGTGCCTTTTAGGCTGGGCCGAAGCGACTCAGTCGTCTTTTGCTCAAGGAGGAATTTTGCATAGGTATCCTTCAGCATGTTGATGTCGTCGTCAAATCCAAAGTCTTTGGGTGTTGTCATGGTGTTCTCCGCCGGCTTGCCGGTCTATTTACTCTTGGCGAGGCCCAGCACACGTTCGCCTAAAATATTGCGCTGTATTTCGCTGCTGCCGCCCGAGATTGTGCCCGTATAAGTATTCATATAACCCAGCGGCCATTTCCCGTTGGCTGGGGCATGCTCGTCGCCAACATAAAGACTGGACTTCAAGCCCAGGATGCCAAGCGCGATCTGATGTAAGGACTGGGAGATCTCGCTTCCGGTTAATTTTCCTTGCAAGGGGATCCGCATCGCGCCGCCATTGAGCGCTTTGACCCGTGCCCGGCGACCGTTGTAGAGGCTGGCCTCGGTGCGCTCATAGACTTTAACAATCCGGTCGCGCCAAACAGGGTCATCCCAGACGCGCTGGCCATTTCGTCGGGTGTCTTTCGCCAATTGAATAACCTGCTGCATGACGGCCATCGGTGATTCCCCCACAACAGCGCCAACGCCAACCCCTGCGCCTCGCTCGCTGGTTAGGGTTGCCATGGCAACTTTCCAGCCGTCACCGACGTTGCCGACGCGGAGATGATCGCCAACAATGGCGTTGTCGAGGAAGACTTCGTTAAACCCGGATTCGCCCGTCATTTTGTGGATGGGCTTGACCGTGATGCCGGGTTGATCCATCGGCGCTAGAAAGTAAGTGATGCCGCCATACTTATCGTTCTTGTCTTGCCTTGCCAACAGCAACATGTACTGGGCGAAATGGCCAAGGCTGGTCCAAACTTTGGACCCGTTAATGATCCATTGATCACCCTCTTTGACAGCGCTGGCTTGCAGCGACGCCAAATCAGAGCCTGCGCCTGGCTCGCTAAATCCTTGGCACCAGATATGTTCTGCTGAAAAGATTGGCGGCAGGAAAGTTTCTTTCTGTGCTTCGGTCCCACACTCTAAAAGGGTGGGTACCGCCATTCCGAGTCCGATCCAATTGATAAAGTAAGGTACGCCCGCTGAACGAACTTCATTACTGGCAATTTGCTGACAATCGGTCATGCCGTGACCGCCGTACTGCTTCGGCAGGTCTGAGGCAATGAGTCCTGCTTCATAACACTTTGCCTGCCACTCAGTCAGGTACGTCAGATGACTTGGGTCGGTCACTTCATAGGCTGCCTGGGGCAACGGGGTCGGATGCGGTGCCGGTTTATTTTCTTGTAACCAGGCCCGGCAAAAATCTTGGAATTCAGCCTGTTCAGGCGTTAGGGTTTTATCGCTCATCGATTTGTATCCTTTATCATCTTGGATTGTCCGCGTTTTGTACCGTTCGCGTTCTCTGCGTTCTGCGTTCTTTGTTCTGCGTTCTGTGTTCTGTGTTCTGCGTTCTGCGTTCAAAAATCCGATCCTGCCCGGTCGGTGGGCGGGTCAATCGCGTTGAAAGAGCTTTTGAATGCTCGAAAAATCAACTTGGCCAAAGCCGTTGTCGCCGTGTGCCACGTAGAGGCTTCTTGCAAGCGATCCCATCGGCGTTGCGGTGCCGGTTTCAAGCGCCGAGGCCATTGCCAATCCTAAGTCTTTGATCATCAGGTCGACCAGGAAACCGCCTTCATAACCCTTACTGGCCGGCGCGTTCTCCATGACGCCCGGGTATGGGTTGTAAACCTCAAGGGCCCAGTTTCCGCCGGAGCTCTTGCGCATAATCTCGGAGAGCACACTCGGGTCGAGACCATTATTGACACCGAGTTGGAGGGCCTCTGCGGTCCCGGACATCAGCACAGAGAGTAGCATGTTGTTGCAGATTTTCGCCACCTGACCTGCGCCGGCTTCGCCCGCGTGAAAGATATTTTTACCCATTGCTTCAAGCAGCGGTCTGGCTTGCGTGAGGGCTGTGTCGGAGCCGCCGACAATAAAGGTGAGGGTGCCGCCAAGCGCGCCGGCGACGCCGCCGGAGACTGGTGCATCGATCATACTCAGCCCGAGCGCTTTAGCCGCCTCGGCGACCTTTCGGGTTGATTCTGGCGCAATGGTGCTGGAATCGATAATGAGGGTTCCAGGCGTTATCTTAGATAGAAGTCCGTCCTCGCCTAAATACAATGACTCGACATGCCTTGAGGCCGGAAGCATCGAAATCACGACATCGACATTTGCGACCGCGTCGGCCGCGGTGGCAGCGGCTTGAGCACCTTCTGCTGTGACCCGTTCAACGGAACTGGGCACAAGATCAAAGACCGACACCGAAAACCCCGCTTTGATCAGGTTAATCGCCATGGGGCCACCCATGTTCCCAAGTCCAATAAATCCAACGTTTTTCATAGGGTCTCCTTAGTAAAGTATGACGCGCAAGGGGTCAATTAAAGTTAAACGCAAAGATCCGCAAGCGGATGCTCGGGCCAATGTTCTTCGAAGTGGGACTGCACAACGGCATCCGGTACATCGCCCAATTGAAAGCGCCAATTGGGTTTGCCGTCTTTTTCAATCAGTAGGGCTCGAACACCTTCGGCGAACTCACCGTGCCGGCTGCACGCAACCGCCAAATTGAGCTCCATTTGGAACATGGCCAACATATCTTGCGATTGAGCGCGTTTGAACTGCTCAATAACAATCGCGGCAGTAATTGCTGAACCGTTCAAAAAGCCTGATTTGGCGCGGTTTAAGAAGGCGCTGTCCGGCCAACCTTGGATTGCGGCAGCCAGCGTTTTGATCGGGTTGCCGTTCAGAAGGGCCGCCTCAATGCTGGGCCGAATGACCCCGTCATAGTTCGGTAGTTGCGGCTCAGGCAGATCCGTTGAGGCGGCCTGCAGTCTGACCAAAATTGCGGAAATTTGCGGTGGTAGCGGTTGCGAGTTGTCCAATGACCCGAGGGCCGCTAAGCAGTCGTCTTTACGGTCATGATGGATGAGGGCATCGGCCATCCCGACGTGTTGCGCATCTGCGCCGCTGATTTGGGCACCCGTCAAGGCCAGAAAGTGCGACCAAACGGGATCCATCCGACTAAAGGTATAGGTTGCGCCAGCATCCGGAAATAATCCAATGGTGATCTCGGGCATCGCCATTCGGGTTTTCTCGGTTGCAATCCGAAACGTGCACGCCGAGAAGATGCCCAGTCCGCCGCCCATAACAATCCCATGACCCCAAGCTAGGGTCGGTTTGGGATATTGATGCAGATCATAGTCCAGCCGGTATTCGCGCTCAAAAAAGGCATCGCAATAGGTGCAAGGCCCGCCGGGCGTGGCTTGCATGTCGTGGTACAGGTTCTGAATATCACCCCCAGCAGAGAAGGCTTTTGAGCCGGCGGCGTCAAAAAAAATGGCGATCATGTTGGTTTGTGATCGCCATCGATCGAGTGCGCCCTGAATCAAGTCGATCATTTCAAGGCTGAGGCTATTTAAGGTTGCCTCAGCGTTGAGCGTGATGTGCCCAAGTACGAGACCGCGCCCGATGTCTCGTTCCTGGACCAGGACTGAGGGCGCCATTAGGCATTCTTCCAAGCGGGCGCGCGTTTTTCTAAAAAGGCATTCACCCCTTCCTTTTGGTCGAGGGTTGAGAATAGGGCAACGAAGGCTTCACGCTCGTCATCGAAGGCCTCAGGCATGGTTTTATGCCGTGCTGCCATAATCAATTGCTTACAGGCGGCGACACTGGTCGGGCTTTGTTTCGCCGCTGAGGCGGCGATCGCCATTGCGCGCGTTAAGCTTTCGCCTTTGGGCACGACTTCCTCGACCAAGCCAATGGACCGCGCCGTTTCGGCATCCACCCGTTCGCCGCACAGAATCATTCGTTTTGCCCAGCCTTCTCCAACCAGCCAAGGCAAGTGTTGGGTGCCGAGGCCTGCAGGCAGTAGCCCAACGGTTGCCTCGGGCAAGGCCATGACCGCTTGCGCCTCTGCAATCCGAATATCACAAGCCATCGCGCACTCAAGGCCGCCGCCCATGGCATAACCATTGATTGCGGCAACCGATACCCCATTGAAATGGGTTAGGGCGCGAAAGGCTGCGTGAAAATGATTGGCGATGATGCCCGCGTGTTCTGGGTCACCGTCCGCGAAAAGGTTGAGGTCGGCGCCTGCTGAAAAGAACTTCTCCCCCGCGCCAGTAATGACCAAGCTGTAGCAGTTTGGATCTGCATTGAGGTCTTTGATGAGCGCTTCAAGGGCTTGCAGGTTATCGGCATCCCACGTATTAGCCCCCGGATTATCAATGGTGATTAATGCCGTATGATCCTGCATCTCAAATTTTAGTTTCTCGGTCATGGTCACTCCTTAAGTGATGGCTTCTAGGTCGGCGAGGGCAAGTAGTCGACGGGCAATGATGACCCGCATGATTTCATTCGTGCCCTCGAGGATCTGGTGTACGCGATTATCGCGAACGTACCGCTCCAGCGGGTATTCGCGCATATAGCCATAGCCGCCGTGCAGCTGCAGCGCATCGTTGCAGATACTAAAACCGGCATCGGTGGCAAAGCGCTTGGCCATGGCGGCGTAAACTGTGGCTTCTGGATCGTTATGGTCGACTTTAAATGCCGCCAATCGGATCATTTGTCGGGCGGCAACCAGTTCGGTCGCCATATCAGCAAGCTTAAACTGTAAGGCCTGAAAGTTCGCAATGGCTTCGCCGAATTGCTCGCGCTCTTGCAGATACGTCTTTGATCGATTCAACGCGGCTTGCGCGGTGCCCACAGAACAAGTGGCGATATTAATGCGGCCGCCATCAAGACCTTTCATGGCAATTTTAAATCCGTCCCCAGCGGCGCCAATACGCCGGCTGACGGGCACGCGGACCTGATTAAAAACAATCTCTCGAGTCGGTTGGCTGTTCCAACCCATCTTGTTGAGGTTGCTGCCGTACTCGACGCCCTCTGAGTCCGCGGCAATGGCAAGGCAGGTAATCCCTTTGGGGCCTGCATCCCCAGTTCGGACCATCGTGACCAGGGTGTCTGTCGCGCCAGCGCCTGAGATGAACATTTTACTGCCGCTGACCACATAATGATCACCGTCTAAAGTTGCTTGCGTCCTCAGTGAGGCCGCATCTGAGCCTGCGCCAGGCTCTGTGAGGCAATAGCTGGCGAGCCTCTGGCCACTGATCAAATCCGGACAAAGTTCTTCTCGGACCGGGTCGCTGCCAAAGGTTGCGATCATCCAAGTGGCCATGTTGTGGATGGAGATAAAGGCGGTGGTCGAGGTGCAACCCATGGCCAATTGCTCAAGGATAATCGAAGCGTCCAGCCTGGAAAGCCCCATGCCGCCGACTTCCGGCGGGCAGTAGAGCCCGCAGAAGCCCAGGGCGCCTGCATTGGCAATGACGTCTTTTGGGAAGATTTTCTGGTCGTCCCATTCCGCCGCATGTGGGGCAAGTTCTCGGTCAGAAAATTGTCGCGCAACGTCTTGAAAGGCTGTTTGGTCTTCGTTCAAATTGTAATTCATGCAGTGGTCATCATTATTGAGCGTAGGTTTAGGTTTTACGTCACGTTTTGTTAGGTGGGCGACGCCTTCGGGGCTTTATCCTGATCGGTGTTTTGATCTGTTCGAGCGCAAAAGTGCCTTACGCCATAAGGCGCCAAGCGCTTTCATCACTACCGGGTCTTTACGGGTTGGTCCGCCAAGGCACCATAATAAACAAACCAGTAACGCAGTGAAAGCGGCGGGCAATGAACGTTTACTGGGATCACGGGGCCTCAGTGATGCGCATTTTTGAGTAAATGTGCGGCGCCATGGGCCGTGTTGATTGCGGCTGAATCACCAAATAAACGTTCTTTCATCGTTCCGAAAACGTGGCGGTTGCTGCCCAAATGTGCCAAAGACGCTGCTTTTTCAATGGCCTTGGGGAGAAGTTCATCTAGCTCAAGTGCGCTCGAGACGATCCCTGCCTCGGCAGCATCCGGGCCGGTCCATCTTCGGGCCAGTTGCACGGTTTCAAAAAATACATTGGCTGGGAGCTTGTGCTTGAAAAGGGCGAGCTCTGGATCCGGTATGACCATGCCGATTTCAACTTCATTGGCGCAGGCAAAGCCCCGATCCCGGCGCATCATTCTGACATCGTGACACAGGGCCATCATAAAGCCTGCGCCGAAGGCATGGCCGTTAATTGCGCAGACCGACGGTACGGGTAAGGTGATGATCCGTCCCATTAGGGTCATAAATTCCGAACCAAAGGCCGCACGGTCTCCGCCGCGATGGGCCCCAGTTGTGGATCGCCACTCAAGATCCAGGCCATTAGAGAAGAATTTAGGATGACTGGCCGTTGTTACCAGTGCCGCGGGGCCCGTTGAGGCTTCAACTTCATCGAGCGCATCACTAATGGTCCGCACAAAGGTGGTGTTCCATCGATTTTCTTCATCATCCAAGGTGAGGATGAACGTATTATCTTGGCGGTCAAGTTGGATCATAAGGCAGTTCTTTCTATCGGTTGCGCCGGAGTATGTCTCAAGGCGCGAGTGGTGCCAAGGGCCGTCGCGTTGGCCTTGGTTTTCGGCTGGAAATAAATTAGGTTTACGCCATGGATGTTGTGACAGCTTCTCAGCTTCAAAGTTGCTTTACTCGGGAAGAAGACCTTTGGTTTCCCGATCTGACCAAAATCGTCTGGCAAGATCTAGACTTTTTAGGTTGGGTGCACCCATCTGGGCATTTAGGTTATATCGTTGCCCAATCGCCGATTGATGGCGCGCTGAAAGGCGTGGTGCTTCGTCGTTTTGAGCGGCCCGCGAGTCGGGTTCGATTGGATATGTGTAGCTTGTGCTTACATGTTCACGGCAGGGGTGGCACGGCGATGTTTTCCATTACAGAATACGGAAGTCGAGGGCGGCGAACCATTTCAAACGTGGTTTGTACGGACTTGGCGTGCAGCTTAAGGATTCGGAATAAGATCAATCCTTCGAGTTTGATGCAAGAAACCTTGTATCTTGAAGCAAAAGTTTGGCGTATCCTCCAACGCCTGCATCGCTGGCTGATTAAAACGAAACACCTCTAAGGCCTGGCGGCGCGAGACGCGGGCAAGGTTCATGGCCGATTTTTCTGATCGTCATCGTCATCGTCATCGTCATCGCAATCGCCATTATTTGTTAGGACGTTTTTTTGAAAACTCGCGCCGTCAAGGCTCTGCAACAAACCTTTAAACCCACGGGCCAATTGTTCTATGGCTGGTACATTGTGGCGTCGGCGGGGGGGCTGCAAATGTTGGCGAGCCTGCTCTGGATGCAATCCTATGGGGCCTATGTCGTTTTGTTGCAGCAAGAATTTGGTTGGAGCAAGACCATTGTTGCCGGCGCGTTTGCGTTAACCCGGATTGAAAGCGGTATTCTTGGCCCGCTGCAGGGTTGGCTGGTCGATCGGTTTGGGCCCAGGATGATTCTGCGCATTGGGGTTATTTGCTTTGGGGTCGGCTTTATTTGTTTTAGCCAGGTGCAGTCCCTGCTGAGTTTTTATGCCTCGTTCGCACTGATTGCTTTAGGCTCTAGCCTTGGCGGCTTTGCAACCGTGATGGTTGCGATTGTGAATTGGTTTAGTCGACATCGGTCAAAAGCGGTGGCTTTTTCACAAATTGGATACGCGTTGGGCGGTATGGCAGTGCCCTTGGTGGTGCTCGCGCTCGAAGCCTTTGGTTGGCGAACAACGGCGTTTTATTCGGGGATTCTGGTGATTCTACTCGGTTTGCCGATGGCGCAAGCCGTCCGGCACCGCCCCCAAACTTATGGCGACGTGCCTGATGGGGTTTTGCTGGAGGATCTATCCGGCGCGGGCGCGCAACCGGCCCGTGATTATACTGCGAAGCAGGCCATGGCGACGCCTGCTTTTTGGTTGATCAGCTTCGGTCATGCGGCGGCCTTACTCACCGTCTCCGCTGTCATGGTTCATCTTGTGCCCCATCTTACGGAAGGGCTTGGGTTCTCTCTGAGCCAGGCCGCCCTAGTAATTACTTTAGTCACTGGGTGTCAGTTGATTGGCCAACTGTGTGGCGGGGTGCTCGGCGATCGATTGGATAAACGGCTTTTGTGTGTCATCTGCATGATCGCGCACACCGTCGCGCTTTTAATCTTGGCCTATGCCAGCAGTTCGGCGGAAGTTGTGGTTTTTGCGGTTCTACACGGTTTGGCTTGGGGGGTTCGCGGGCCACTGATGGTGGCGCTGCGCGCAGACTACTTTGGCGCAGCTTCCTTTGGCACCATTATGGGTTTCTCCTCTTTAATTGTGATGCTGGGGATGTCGCTCGGGCCGATTGTTGCCGGATTATTTGCGGACCATTATGGCAATTACCAGGTTGGGTTGATGGTGTTGGCGATTGCGGCATTTTTTGGTAGTTTCTGCTTTCTCGCCGCCAGGCGGCCGGTCCCGCAAGCCGTGCCCCAGAGGGGATAGACGCGCGTTGGGTCGCCTTGGCCGTTGAACCCTGCGCGACAGGTGGGCAGCGCTGGGTTTGGACCGCTCGAGTTTCAAGCGTGGCCCCGCCTGAGCGGGCAGAACAGCCGAGGCGCGACCGGACATTGAGTCGGCGCCTCAGGTCTTCCGCTTCCCGCCGCGTTAATCCTTGCGAGCTGAGTTTGCCGCGCCCTCAAAGGTATAGAGCCCAAGCTCTTCTCTGATGGTGGCACCAAGTTCTGAGGTCATATCATCAACCGGAATCCCGGTTGCGTCGGCTATTCGAACCATGCGCTGAAAATTCGCGGCGACACCTGCTGCCTCGATCACAATGCCGGCACTGCTGGCTTGCTCCAAGGCGTTGCGAGCCGTTGTGAGGATCGATGAATCTCGGCTCATAACGGCCTCGGCAAAAGCGAGTAGTAAAGCGCCATGTTTGACGCCCGCATCCTTCGCATCAGACGCGCCGGTCAGCGCGGTCAGATCGACCGTATCGCCGGCAAGTTTCGCGCTCACACGGAGCATCGAGGCATGGGAGTTGGTTCAGTAAAAACAGCGGTTGATCGCGGACACCCGGCCCGCAATGAGTTCCATTTGCATCCGGTTGAGTTGTCGGGAAGCCGATTGCCCTAAATTGCCCATCTCTTCGAGGGGTAGGTAAAATACCGCAGCCAGTTGCTTCCATTGCCGAACCAGGTCGGGCGCTGCTGACAGTGCCCTGATGACATTCGCGCCGAACCCGGTAGGCCAAAGGTCTTTCACTGCATCTGTTAGGCCATCACGTTGGATCATCGGAACAAAACCCGTCTTGGTTTCGAGATTCTCCGGCGTTCGCGGCGATGCAAGGCCGGGTTGAGGTCGGGGTAGCTCGGGCAAGGTCTGGCTGAGTGCCCGACAAAATTCGTCGATGCTGAACAGGCAGACCACAATGCCGACGAGTTCGGCATAGGCGAGCCTGGAAACGCCGCTTTGCTCAAGTGCTTGGACCTGAGTTTCTGTTATGCGGCCTTGATCAGTGATGATCTGATGAATCATGTCGACGGTGAGCGGGTTCAAGTGGTCGTTTTCAGGATGCCGGGTTTTAATTTGATTGCGCGATAAAGCCGCTTTTTTCCGCGTGCAGAGTGCGCAGGTGCTGGCGGCCCGAGCTGCCGCGGCGATGGCGATTTTTTGCGCGCCATGCCAACAATAACCCGGCTTCGCCAAAAATAAGAAATAATTGGATAGGGCGATCTGAATGTCTGGGCGTGCAGTGAGCGCTTGGTTTAGATTGGACATAGGCACCTCTTTTTTGACCTTAAGCAACGCTTTTGACCTTAAGCGACGGCGCGAGCGCGTGCAACTGGGCTGTGCGGGTCGGTAGGCGTCAGTAGGGCTTATTGACTTAATGACCGAAATCGATAAATTGGTCAGTTATGGTAGATCAACCTCTAACCGACGTTTTGACCGGCATTAAGCAATTGCTGTGGCCGGATGAGAGCGTGAAGCAGCGCCAAAAGCGGCGCAGAATTTTAAGCGTTGCCAATCAGCAGTTTTTAAAAAGTGGATATCGCAAGGCGAGTATTCAAGAGATTGCGACCGCCTCTGGAGTGAGCAAAGGTTCGATTTATCTGTATTTCAACAGTAAAGCCGAGCTGTTGGTTCAGGTATTGGCCTTTGAGTCAGAAGCGTATTTCGAACAATTGCTGGCAGTCTTGGCGAGTCAGGTCGCGCCCCTGGAACGGCTGCGACAGTTCCTTTATTTGGGCGTTCAGCAGAACGATAGCTCGCCGCTCTTAGCCAAATTGCGCGCAAAGGATGGTGATCTGCAACTTGCGTTGCAGGAGGTCGATACGGGTAAAGGCGTGGTGCGAGATTACCTTCAAACTGAAATTCTGTTGCTAGAGGGTTTAGTTGGAGCCGTGTTATCCCCCAAGGTTTCCCCAGCGCGGCGGCGTCAGGTAACGAACATCGTTTACGACTTGTTGGCCGGCTATATGTTGTTGCCTGATTCGCTCAGGCAGACAGGGTGCGAGGAGCGGCCGGCCATGATGGACTTTTTGTTGGGGGGGCTCCTGCAACCTGACGATCTTTGCGCTGGCGCCGATCAAGGTCGACAAAGCGACCCTAATGCTGGCCAACCCTTGAATCTCTCAAAGGAGTCTCGCTGTGAAGAATCTTAAATGTTCAAAAAGAGCAGAGGCTGCAATGGGCCTCGAGCGACGCCTCAGTGGGTGCCAGAAGCGCAAGACACCCTGCTTGGAATATGACAATGCGTTGCGGCGACGTGGATGGGGAGGCTTTTTGAGGTTGATTCACTGCCTGTTGTTGTGTTGCCTTGGCGCAACGAACACGTTTGCGGCGGATTACCCTCAGGGGGTCAAGGGTCAAGACGCCGCCGAGGCAAGTGCTCCCGACGCCGAGATACAAAGCGCGGAGGGGCTCATTGATGAAATGGAAGCGCTCTATCGGCAAGAGTCCAGTGCGTTTACAATTTCAATGTCCATTGTTACGCCAGATTATGACCGCCAGCTCACGTTGGCCGGTGCCAGCCAAGGCCAAGCCTTTTCATACTTTCGAATATTAGCGCCCAAAAAGGACCGAGGGGTCGCAACCCTTAAGCGGGAAAATGAGATGTGGAATTACCTCCCGAAGATTAATCGAGTGATCAAAGTACCGCCGTCGATGATGATGAGCGCCTGGATGGGCAGCGATTTCACCAATGATGATTTGGTTAAGCAAACAACGCTCAGCGAGGCTTATACGTTAAGTCTTGAAAGCCTGGATACAACCTATGAAGTGACGCTGGTCCCGAAAGAGGAGACCGTCACCGTGTGGGGCCGTATTGTTTACACTGTTTTGAAGTCTCCCTTGATTCCCCTGGCGCAAACCTTTTTTGATGAACAGGGCGTGGCGGTTAGAAAGCTGAATTTTTCGGAGCCCAAAGCCTTCGGCAATCTTTTTTTGCCCTCAAAGCTGGTGATGACGCCGCTCAATAAGCAGGGGTTTCAAACGGTGATTGTTTATGAGGACCTAACGATTAATGATCCGTCGATCACTGAGGATACCTTTACCCTTCGCACCCTGAAGCGCCGTTTTTAATGATGCTGCTCAAGATGGCATTTCGTAATTTATTTCGGCAGCGCCGCCGCAGCTTGCTCACCGGGTTGTCCATGGGCGGCGGCTACATGCTCTTTGTGTTCTCGATGTCTTTGCTCGAGGGTAGTTGGGGTAATCTCGTCGACATTTTTACTCGGGACCGTGTGGGTCATATTCAAATCCATCAAATGGATTATCGGGCGACCCCAAAGGCGCATCGAGTCATTAAAAATACGGAACAGCTTGAGACATTCTTGAGCCAGCAGGTTGGTGTGAACAGTTATGCGCCGCGATTATTTTCAGCCGGGCTGGCTTACGCAACAGAAAAGTCGGTGCCGACTCAAATTATTGGCGTTGACGTGGCGGCAGAGCCAACGGTCACGCGTCTGCGCGAGAAAGTCACAACGGGCGCTTATTTCAGTGCAGCCGTTGATTCCGACGGTTACTTTGAGGCGATGATTGGCTTGAGTTTGGCGCGTGCATTGGATTTACAAATCGGAGATGAATTGGTGTTGGTGGGGCAAGCCGCCGATGGCTCGATTGCCAACGATATTTTCAAAGTTAGTGGGCTGGTCGGCAGCGAGGCCTCGCTTGACCGCATGAGCGTTTATTTACCCATCGAGGCCGCTCGAATTTATCTCGCCCTAACCCAAGGCGCGCATCAGTATGCCTTATTGGTTGACGATGGCGTTGATAACGAGGCGTTAGCGGATGCGCTTCAAGCCTTGCTCTCTAATTTGGAGGTTGCGCCTTGGCAGGTGGTCGAGGCGACTTTTTATGAAACCATGCAGACTGATCGGCTGTCGAATCAGTACATGATGGTGCTGATTATATTTTTAGTGTTTATCGGAGTGCTCAATACCGTATTAATGTCTGTGTTTGAGCGAACCCGGGAATTTGGGGTTTTGCGTGCGATCGGGATGCGGCCTAATCGTTTGGTCTTGCTGATTGCGCTAGAGACCTTCTCCCTAGCATTTATCAGTTGTCTTATCGGGTTTGTACTGGTGCTACCCTTGATCGTGTGGTTTACAGAAGTCGGATGGCGCTTGCCGGAGGCGATTGATATGGGCGGGGTTGCCTTTGAACATTTGAAAGGTGAAACCTCGTTGTACGTTTTTCTCATGCCTTGGTCGGTGGTGCTGGGCACCGCTTTTCTGGTCAGTATTTTCCCGGGACTGCGCGCAGCGCGGATTAATCCGAAAGACGCGATGGGAGAGCACTGAGATGCTGCTCATTCAACTGGCCTGGCGTAACCTCTTTCGGAATGGCCGAAGAACCTTTCTGACGTGTCTGTTGCTGACCAGTTCCTTGGTCGTCATTATCCTCATGGATGGTCTGATTTTAGGCATGCTGGGCGTCATGGTCGGTGGGATTACGCAGACCCTAGAAGGCGAGGCCCAGATCTATAAAGCGGGGTTTCGGGATCGCTTTGATTCGACCTTGTATCTTGAATCACCACAATCAATTCTCAACGTGTTAAACCAGGACGAAACGCTGTTAGCTTACGCGCCAAGGGTTGTGGTGCCGGCTGTGATTGGCTCGAGCTACAACACCTTGGGCGGGATGGTTTACGGGGTTGACCCCGAAAAAGAGGCCGCAACGAGTCGGCTTCGACAAGCGCTCATTGAGGGTGAATACCTTTCTGACAAGCCCAGAGCGCTGTTGATGGGTCGACTCATGGCAGAAAAACTTGAAATCGGCATTGGTGATCGAGTTGTGCTGACCGCGTCCGCAGTTGATAACAATGAATTGGTCCAAGGCCTTTTTAGGGTCTCAGGAATCGTTCAATTTGGCCCAAAGGAATTAGACGAATCTTTTGTATTTATTCACATTAAAGGCGCTCAGGCATTGTTTCAGCTAGGCGATGGTTTGCATCAGATCGCGCTGCGGTTTAAGGATTTTGAGGATGCCAATCGCTCAGACCTTGCGCTTGCCAGCAAGATTGAGGGTGAAAATATCGAGTTCAAGGGCTGGTTGGCATTGCAGCCGGGCATCGGCGCAATGCTTGAAATGACCAGTTACTCAACATTAATTATTGGTACTGTGCTCTTTCTTTTCGCCTCACTCGGCGTGATCAACGCCATTTTTATGTCGATCTACGAGCGCCTTTATGAACTTGCAATTGCCAAAGCGATTGGTACCCGGCCGGCCTTTATCGGGGGACTGATTGTGCTGGAGGCCTTCGGGCTGGCCTTGATCAGTTGCAGTATCGGCTTGCCGATCGCCTATTGTCTGATGACTTACTTTGCGGGCAGCGGGCTACCCCTGGGCGGTAATATCGAATTTTCTGGCGTCGTCCTGGGGGGCAGACTCTACCCTGAGTTAGCCCTGCATCAATTTGTTCAATTTCCGGTTTACGTTATTTTGTTAACCCTGGTTGCCGCGATCTATCCAGCGCTCTTTGCTGCTCGGATTACGCCAGCACGGTCATTACAAAAAGCCCTATAGGAGATGCTATGTCGATCGTGATCGAGGCTCAGAATTTAAAGCGTTGCTATGGCAGCGGTGTGACGCTGGTGGCGGCGGTCAACGACGTTAGTTTCAGCATTGAACAAGGCGAATTTACGGCGATTATTGGCCCTTCTGGTTCTGGTAAGTCAACGCTTTTGAATTTGATCGGGGGGCTCGATCAGCCCGATGCGGGTCGGGTCTTGCTGCAAGGGCAAGACATTGCGACGATGACGGGTAATGCGATTTCAGATTTTCGCCGAGATCATATTGGGTTTATTTTTCAGGCGTATAATTTAATCCCTGTTTTGTCTGCCCATGAAAATATTGAATACATCATGTTGCTGCAAGGCGTACCAACGTTGAATCGGCAAGCCCGAGTTTTGGAAATGCTCGAGTTAGTCGGATTGAGCGGGTTGGGTCACCGCCGGCCCTCAGAGCTTTCCGGCGGTCAGCAACAGCGCGTGGCCGTTGCGCGAGCGATGGCGTCACAACCCGATATTATCTTGGCTGACGAGCCGACCGCCAACCTGGATTCAAAAACCGGTGCCGGATTGCTTGATCTAATGCGGGACCTTAATGCGGCGCACGGCTTAACATTTCTGTTTTCAACCCATGATCAGATGATTATGGAGCGCGCGCAGCGATTAGTGCATATAAAAGATGGCATCCTAGAGCAAGACGAGACGCGCTGATGGCATTACTGCGATGGGCGGGGTTGCTGGCGCTGCTCTCAGGTCCGGCGGCAGCTGAGTTCTCGGGGTCGCTCAAAACGTTTTTGATTACCCAGGAGCAGATTGATTTAGGGCGGCTCGAAATACCTGAACGATCTACTCTTCAGATGCCGTTAAGGTTAATGTGGGATCAAAATCTCGCGGGAAGGGTTAATCTTGAGGCCCATCTGCAATTCACACCGGTTGTGAGCACGCAATCAATCAGCGCACTGCGCGAGGCCGCAAGGCGAGGCCCGACTTATCGGTTCGATGATTTAAAGGCGACACTCGGCAATGGTTCCGAGAAAGCCCTGACGCTGCAGAACCTCGACCGTTTCAACGTTCAAATTCGACTCGATGAGGGCGATCTCACCCTAGGCCGGCAGTCCATAGCCTTTGGGAATTCGCGATTCGTCAGTCCGAGTGATGTGTTCCTGCCTTTTGATGTTCGCACTTTGGATCAGGAATACCGTCGGGGGGTGGATGCGGTTCGATATCAGGCATCTGTGGGTGATTTGAGTGAGATTGATGTTGGCATAGTGATGGGGCGTTCAGCAAAGTCGCGGACTTCAGCGGCCTTTTTGCAGGCGCGAACGAATTTTCAAGGTCGGGATTATCAAGTCACTGTTGTGGATTACTCAGATCAGTTTCTCTTGGGCCTGGGCGTGGAAGGGGCGCTTGGTGCCAGTGGTTATTGGGCGGAAATTGCGGCGACGCAGGGTGATGCAGATTATGTGCGGGCGTCGGCCGGCTTGGATTTTGCGCTTAATGAGTTTTCGTTGGTCATGATCGAGTACCACTATAATGGCCCGGGTTCAAAGGATCCTGCGGGCTATCTAGCGGCGCAGGCGACGGTGGCATACGACAAGGGCGGCGTGTATTTGTTGGGCCGGCAGTACCTTGCAACAGGGATCCAGGCCCAGGTTACGCCGCTCCTCAGTATTTCTGGACAAGCCTTAATCAATTTGAGCGATGACTCGGCATTTTTATCGTTGGCAACCAGTTATAATACGAGCGAAAATACCTACCTTGATTTTGGTTACTATCATTTTTTCGGGAATGCGGTCGTTGAGACCACGGATCTCGCTTGGCAGCCCGGGTCTGAATACGGCATCAATCCTCAATCTTTCTACGTGAGTCTTCGGTGGTATTTTTAGTTCAGGTTGACGTGCGGCGCGAAGGGCAAACGAATGGTTGAGATGCCAAAAACGTAACAAAAGGACAACAACTTCAGTGATTCGAGGCGGTCAGGTGTTAACGGAAATCGGGATTGACCGCTGGCGCCTTCGCCGAGTGGGGCCCGCGCCTGCTGTTCAATCTGAGGTTGAGTCGCCCAGTCCGGAGCCGATTACCGGTCAGTTGTCGAAAGAAATAGTCCAATCCGAGACCGAGCTCGATTGGCAGATCGTGATTCGAAATTACCGAACCTTGGCGACCTTACAGCTTGTCAGGCAAGCGCAAGACCCGCCCATCGCCTTGGCCCTAAATCAACTTTCTGATGACCTTGGGCTTGCGGTCAATGGGCTGGCCACAAAGCCTTTGGTGCAGTCGCAACTGTTCTCAACCTGTAATGAGCAAGTGATCGATTCCGACAAAGTGTTGGCTTGGGTCGCTGATTTGCCCGCGACCTTGTTGTTGCTCTCAGGCCAATGCCCTGAATTGATCACGCTGATCGAACAGGCGAGTGTTGCGCGGGCGCCTCGCGGCTTTAGCGTCATTCAAGTGCCGGACCTTTTGGATCCAGTGATGGCCGTTGAACGTAAAGCCAGACTTTGGCAACAATTGAGTGCGCGAAAGTCGTGATTCAGGTTGAGGATGTCAGCTTTCGGGCGATGAAACACATCGACCTGCCGTATGTGTTGAGCAACGAGAGTGCAGCCTATTCGCATCCCTGGACCCAGGGTAACTTTAGAACGAGCTTAAATGGTGCTGACTATTGCTGTCTTGTTTTGGTGGACCAACGCGCTGTCGGGCATGGCATCTTAAGTTCTGGGGCGGGGGACGCTCATGTGCTCAATCTGTGTGTCCACCCCGAGCAGCAAGGCGCGGGCCTCGGCCGGAAGTTGCTGAATCACCTTCTGGCCCAAGCGGCTGGACGTAAAGTAAACAGTGTTTTTTTAGAGGTTCGAGCCTCAAATACCGCCGCCATCACGCTCTACGACACCACCGGATTTAATGAAATTGGCCGTCGCCGAAATTATTACCCGGTTGATGTAGGGCGCGAGGATGCGATTGTCATGGCGAAGGAACTGTTTTAGCGACCTTATGCGTGAGCCGCGCTATACTGCGCCCCAGATTTAAAGGGGGCCTCATGGCCAAAACCGAAGTCGATCGACGCCGTACCTTCGCCATCATTTCTCATCCAGATGCTGGCAAGACCACCATTACTGAAAAGCTATTGCTCTTGGGCAAAGCCATCGCGATGGCGGGCACGGTCAAGTCTAAAAAATCAGATCGTTATGCGACCTCCGATTGGATGGCCATGGAAAAAGAACGTGGCATATCGGTCACCACGTCGGTGATGCAGTTCCCGTATCGAGGTTGTGTGGTCAATCTCCTCGATACCCCGGGGCATGAGGACTTTTCCGAGGATACTTATCGTACTTTGACGGCGGTGGACTCGGTCCTCATGGTCATCGATGGCGCCAAAGGCGTTGAGGATCGAACCGTGAAACTGATGGAAGTCTGCCGACTTCGAGATACACCGATCCTGACCTTTATCAATAAGCTTGATCGAGAAGCCCGGGATCCCATCGACGTGCTGGATGAGGTGGAGTCTGTGCTCAATATAGGCTGTGCGCCAATCACTTGGCCGATTGGGATGGGACAACGGTTCAAGGGCGTCTACCACCTCTATGAGGATTGCATTTATCCTTACCGCGGTGAGGTCAAAGCGCCACTTGAATCGCCAGAAAAGATAATCGGTTTGCACAGTGATGAAGTGCGGGCCTTTTTAGGCGATGACTGGGAAGCGTTTGAGGCCGAGATCGAATTGGTTCGCGGGGCCTCACATGAGTTTGATCAGGCCCTTTATTTGGCTGGGAAACTGTCACCGGTTTACTTTGGAACCGCCCTGCGTAATTTTGGCGTGATGGAAATGCTCGACGGGTTTGTCGCGATGTCGCCGTCGCCCCTGCCAAGAACGACGACCGGCGCGACGGTTGACCCCAATGATCCTGAGTTTTCCGGGTTCGTTTTTAAAATCCAAGCGAATATGGATCCGAAGCATCGAGATCGAATTGCCTTTTTACGGGTGTGCTCGGGCACTTATGAGCAAGGCATGCGAATGCATCACGTTCGGTTAGGAAAAGAGGTCAAGGTCACCGATGCGGTCACCTTCTTAGCAGGTGAGCGCGCCGCCATTGGTAAGGCGTATGCTGGGGATATCATTGGATTACACAATCACGGCACCATTCAAATCGGTGATACCTTCAGTGGGGGCCGAAAAGACCGCTTTATTGGTGTGCCGCACTTTGCACCCGAGTTGTTTCGGCGGGTTCGGTTAAAGGACCCCCTAAAAAGTAAGCAGTTGCGTCAGGGCCTGACCCAATTGTCCGAGGAAGGCGCAACCCAGGTTTTCATGCCGCTCGCCAACAACGATTTGATTCTTGGCGCGGTTGGTATTCTTCAATTCGACGTTGTGGCGTATCGCCTAAAAGATGAGTACAAGGTTGAGTGCGGTTATGATTCGGTGGGCGTGAACACGGCGCGCTGGATTGTCTGTAAAGATTTGAAGCAGTTAGAAGAGTTCAAAAGAAAGGCTGAGGGCAATCTTGCCGTGGATGGGGGTGGTCATCTCACCTATTTGGCGCCCTCTCGAGTCAATCTGACCGTCATGCAGGAGCGTTGGCCCGATATCGAATTCAGAGCAACCCGAGAAATCGCTTAGACCATATCCTTGTAGGGATTATTCGGGGTCAGCGAGATGGGTTGCTTTTGTCCAGGGATCGAAATCGTTGTTGGGGTCATCGTTAAGGCGTTCCCCTCAACAACATCTTCGCCAAACCGATAAATGGGGCGCGTCTCACCCCTCGTGCAGGCTTCGTCATAGGCCCTCGTGGCCTCGGCAACCGTCTCTTGTCGCGTCTTAAAGGCCCGCATTGCCGATTGGCCATGGCGCTTGGCCAGCATGGTCTCGGTCACGAAAGGTGACAGGATTGCGGCGGTTGCATTGTTGCCACCGAAGCCTTTCGAATTAATAAACGTTGCCTGCATATCACTGGGGTTGATCTGGCGATGGTCCAAGAGGAAATCAAGCTGTGACTGATGCACATCGTCAGCAATCGCGCTGGTGGTTTTTATCCCAGGGATAATGCCGTCGTGCCAGACGCCCAAGGACGCAATGATCTGATCGCCCGACGCGCAAGCCAGTGAATGCCCAAGAAAGGCTTTGATCGCTGTGACGGGCCATTGGCTGATGCCGAAGTTTTTCGCCAAGGCATTAAAGATGTGCGATTCGGTGACTCTGTTTTGTGGTGTGCCAGTGCCATGCGCTTGCATGTAGGTGTTATTGGCTAACGCGTTGTCGCCAATGATTGCCCGCACGACGCCCATTGCTTTGCCGACGGTGAGGTAATTGCCAATGCCGGGGCCCGGGATCGATTTTTTGAAGCCATCAGCATTCACGAAGACATCTGCCACCGAGCCATAGATATTCGCACCCAGTTCTAAAGCCAATTCGTCGTCGAATAAAATGACGAACTGCGAGGCTTCGGCCAAGGTAAACCCACAATTGTCGGCAAAAGGTCGGCAAGCGCGGGTATGATCAGGTGGCCCTTCGGATCGTCCATCCAATTTTAGCAACGCGTCGTCTTCCGCCAACGCACCCATTGTGCGATAGCCTTCGATGACCTCCGGTGTGATCGGGGCTTCGCTCGATCCGATCACGGCCACACGGCAATTACCCGCTCGAATGTCGGTGATACCTTGTCGTAGGTTGTATAAAAAGGTTGCGCAGGCCCCGACGTTTGCGCCAGTTGCCCCAACGCTCCCTAAAATATAGGCATTGACGAAGTCTGCCGTCATCTCGGCCAGGCCAAGGGGACAGTTTTTTGCACTGACGCGTTTGCCCAGAAGGGCAGACTGCAGCATACCGCCCGAGCCGTTAAAATCCAGTTGACCCATCGCGCTGCTAGCGTAGACCGCAATCTGATCGCCGGGAACTTTGTCTTGAACGGTTTGCCAAGGAATGCCAAGCGATTGCACGGCATCCGAGGCGCCGAACACCGTCAATTGTAAGCCCCGCGGATGGCTTCTGGATTGGTAGAGTGCTTCTGGATCAAAACCGGTTGGCAGCTGGCCCGCCGAATTCACCTTCGAGGCTCGACCATCGGGAAATAAAACGCTCAGTGGTTCGGCTGTCGTAATCTGGACCTGTTGGCTGTCTAGTTCGGTGACCGTCCAGGTCGGGGGTAGTTGTTCTGGCAGTTGATTTTTTTTGAGGATAAAGCTTAAGGGTCCATCCTGTAAGCCCGTCATCATCGCTTGTTTGTTGGCGCGGTAATGACTTGGATCAAACAGGTTGTCGTTGATCTTTCGAACAAGGGTATTGGCTAGAATCGATTGTTCATTGGCATCACACTGCATGAGTGCGGCCAGCGCCTTGAGGGTGGACTGCTGTTTGCCGCTTTCGAGCTGGTCATAAACCAAACGGCGATAGCCGTGATGTCCAGAACTGCGTCCTGCCGGATTAATGCCGCCAAAACCGACGATTACAGGCAGTCTAGTCAATGTTGATGTCCTTGCAGCAGAGACCTAAATTGTAAACCTTAGCGATCAACATAATCCAGTCACCCTTTCACTTAAGTCGATTACCCGGCTCGCGTTAGACCAATTCGATGGCAATCGCTGTTGCTTCACCGCCGCCAATACACAGCGCTGCGATACCACGCTTTAGGCCTTGTCGCTTTAAAGCGTGCACGAGGGTCACAATCAGGCGTGAACCAGTGGAGCCAATCGGGTGGCCCTGCGCGCAGGCGCCGCCATAAATATTGACCTTGGCCGGATCAATACCCACTTCGCGAATCGCCAGCATGGTCACCATGGCAAAGGCTTCGTTGATTTCGAAAAGATCGACGTCCGTCAGCGCCCAGCCGACTTTGGTGAGGAGCTTTTGAATGGCGTCGATCGGTGCAAGGGTGAACTCTGAAGGATCGCGAGAGTGCGTGCTGTGCCCTAGGATTTTCGCCAGTGGCGTTAAGGAATTGGACGTTACGCCATCTGTACTGGCAAGTACTAAGGCCGACGCACCATCGGAAATCGAACTCGAGTTCGCCGCGGTCACCGTCCCATCTGTTTTAAACGCCGGTTTTAAGGTTTTAATTTTATCAAGGTTGGCTTTTCCAGGTTGCTCGTCGATGCTGATGAGGACCTTGCCGGCT